>Ga0256840_1000255_pt1 | contig 53161 bp, 42 predicted proteins | sample 355202metaG_FD_185969 | JGI IMG/M metagenome (GOLD analysis project Ga0256840, IMG submission 185969) | Hydrothermal vent microbial communities from Mid Atlantic Ridge, Atlantic Ocean - 355-202 | ecosystem: Environmental > Aquatic > Marine > Hydrothermal vents | place: Atlantic Ocean: Mid...
TTTACCATAGCCTCTAAAATTAATAGCCAAAACAGTGAAATCTTTATCAATTAAACGCTCTCGAATTTCACCCCAACTATCTTTATCAAATACAGCACCATGAGCTAAAACAATACCTACAGGCCCTTGTAAGGTAAAGTCTGCTTGGATACTGGCATTATCAGTAGTAGAAAAAAACACCTCTTTAGCTGAAATATTTACGCTAAAAAATATGGCTACAACAACAAATATACGTATCATATAAATATCCTTTAAATGTGCAAAAATAGACACTAGGCGCGCCATCCTACCTCATGAAATACTTGGGGCTCCTGTCGCCAAATATTCATTCACATACGGAGCGAATTGGATAAGCCCCAGTACGCCCTGCGTCCGCTTCAACTTCGCACAAAAGCCGCTACGTTAAAGCTACCTCAAATGGCTTGATGGCTGTCGGGATAAAATTCTAGCCTCCCTCGCGCACTGCTATCGCAGTGCACTTCGGGTTGGCGAATTTCCCTGTCGCCTACTGCGGACTAAAAATCATCACTTCGCTATCGCTCCGTTTCCCTGATTTTCAGCGATAGCAGACTACGCAACTATTTTTACAACGCAGAAATTGGACAAAAAAACAAGTCTTTTTCGGAGGTTATAAAATTCTCAGTCCTTAAGCAAAACGGATAATCGAATAACCCTACCCATTCATAAATTCCTATCACTACGTCACATTAACATACATATTTAGAACAAATCATCTATTTCCTGCTAAACTTGGAACTCTTCTTATATCACTAATTTTTCATTGTTTATGACCAACTTTTCTCATCATGTTTTAGCTATTAACCAAGCAGCTGATGCAATACTGAAACATAAAGTTAATAGCTTACAGGTCATTCCTGCCGTCGCTATTAAATTGTTACGGTTAACGCATGATGAAAATGTCAATGTCGGTGATTTATCAATGCTAATAGAAACCGAACCGACGCTTACGGCAAAAGTGCTGCGTAATGTTAATTCTGCCGCCTTTGCTTTAACCCATAAAGTTACTTCAATTAAGCGTGCGGTCAATATTTTAGGCTTTTCTGCGGTACGCCAACTAGCATTAAATCAGTTATTTTATAACAAACTGATAGATCATAAATCTAAACAACAATTTGACCAACTTTTTTTCTGGCAGCATTGTTTGTTTGTCGCCTCACTCAGCCGTGCCATAGCCACTGTATTAAAACATCCAGATCCTGACCTTATGTATACGGCTGGGCTAATGCATGATATAGGTAAAATAGTATTAGAAGCACACGGTAAAGTAAGCTATAGCGACTTTATCCTAGCCTGTAAAAATGATGAGCAACCAACACTATTAGGCGAACACGACTTCTTCGGCTTAAACCATGCGGAAATGGGCTATACATTCTGCCAACAATGGGATATTCCCGAACAAATTAGCGCTATCGTTTATTGTCATCATGAACTACCTGATGACAATAGTCCTTTTGCTATTTATAAACGCGATATTGCCATTGTTAACTTTGCTAATTATATTGCTTGGCTACAGGGTATAGGCTCTATTGCGCGTAACAACCCACCTGAGCTACACTCAGAAACATCCAAATACCTTGCTATAGAAAAACTAGACTTGGAAACCTTGCTCAATCATGTTGATCGAGAAATGCAACATACCCGAGAATTTTATGGCATACAATTCCCCAATATTAATCGTTTGCGTGCAGCACTAGTGCAAACGACGCTACTGCTAAGTACCCACAACAAACGTAACAGTAATACAAGGATACACACTGATAATATCTCTATTACCAGCCTGACCACACCACACAAAAGCCTCATATCAAGCGAAATAGTTCCATGGACATTAGCCGTTATTCAAAAAGATTTTGCTTTTGAACGCTTGCTTATGCTTGATATTAACCCCAAACAACGCAGTTTAACAGCGACTTATACATGGCCTGAAACACTGGATAAAAATAACTTACAAGCTTTCAGTGTCAAACTTGATGAGCTACCCAGCACTATTTTAAGTAGCTTACGCGAACGTAATGCTATCATTATTAATAATCATAACGCTAAAAATAGTGCGATCCTTAAGCAATTTGGTGTTAAAGAATTTCTTATTGTGCCAGTGTTAAGTCATAACCGACTCATAGCACTGCTGTATGCAGATCAGCACAAAACCAATACGCCAATGACAGAATACTGCGTAAATCAAATCCTCCCTATCATTCATGAGCTAGGAGTCGCCTTAGCGAATGCTAAACGCTTTGCACTAGAAAAGAAAAAAGCTGAACTCGACTCATTAACAGGTTTATTAAATAAACGCATGGTCACTGACTGTTTAACGCAAACTTTTGAGTTAAAACCTGAACAGCTAAATAAAGTCGCTGTTGGCTTTATTGATATTGATTTCTTCAAAAAGTTTAATGATACTTGCGGCCACCAAGCGGGGGATGATGTACTCAAAATCGTTGCCCAAATTATGCGCACATTAACACGTCCTAGTGATTTTATTGGCCGTTATGGCGGAGAGGAATTTGTTTTTATACTGCGCAATACCGATAAACAAGGCGCTTATAGTTACGCGGAACGTATCCGCCAAGAAATTGAGCGTAAGGGCATCATTCTTAGCCAGCGTTTTCAAGGTCATGCTCTCACCGTGAGTATAGGTGTTAGTTTATATAGGCCTGACTTCAGCACTTACCAGGAAATGGTCGAAGTCGCTGATAGCGCAATGTATGAGGCAAAACATGAAGGTCGAAACTGCATTATAATCAAGTAACAACAGCCCGATTACCAGACTCCAACCTAGAAAATACCTACCTTGTTTCTCATGTGGCTCCCATTCAAACCAAAGTAGGCGCGCCATCCTACCTCATGAAATACTTGGGGCTCCTGCCACTAAATATTCATTCACATACGGAGCGAATTGGGTAAGCCCCAGAGTACGCCCTGCGTCTGCTTCACAACGCACAAAAGCCACTACGTTAAAGCTACCTCGAATGGCTTGACGGCTGCCGGGAAACTCCTTGTGCACTACTACCGCAGTGCACTTCGGATTGGCGACAACCCCGTCGCCTACTGCGGATTGCCAAACAACGCGGCGACTTCGTATGGCAGTTTGTGGTAATTTTAATGTAGTATCGGTTATCAAGGTGCAGTGGTAAACTGTCTGGCATACGCTGATTTTGAAATCTGGGAATACAAGTGAGGAATGATGAAAAATAGTGATATTAGTTACAATTTTAGTATAGCAAAGGTTGCATCCATTCTAATGGTGGTAATTGGGCACTATTTTGGAGGTATTCTATGGATTCCAACAACATTTTCCCTTTTTGTGTTTGCTTTTTCTTCGGGCTACTTTACTTCTAATAAGTACCGGAGCAGTTTTGATCTAAAGAAATTCTGGCATGCAAAAATAGTACGTTTGTCATATCCTCTTCTTACCATAAATCTATTTCTGTTAATTATATTTATTGCACAGCGCAGAGTTGGCATAGTTTCATGGCAGACATTGCCTTCTATTCTTGGGGTAAGTGGTTTTTTTACATGGTTTGGTATTAATAATCCATCACCATTTGGGGCTGGGTTATGGTTTTTTACATTGTTATTGCTCTTTTATTTATTTTATCCATTGCTTTCCAAATTTAATCAAAATCATGCAGTAGCAGTGTTATTTCTACTTGCATGCTTATTGATAGCTAGCACTTTAAATTATATGGTTCCAATGGGGCATGGTCTATGGATAACCGCATTTGCATTTATATTTGGTAATTACACGGGTAAATATGGATTAATTATTGACCCAAGGATATGCATTATAATATTTTGCATTTCGTGCTCGCTTTTAGTGGCGCTAAATATAGCAATGAACTTTAATAATCTAAATTATTTTTTTATCCTTTTTTCATCTATAAGTATTGTTGCTTTTTTACTCAATAGTAAATTACCTAATTTCATCATTAATAAACTTCTTCTTTTGTCGGGTTGTGTTATGCAAATATATTTCATACATACCTATTTATTTGTTCATGAAATAACAAAGTACACGGTAATTAATTTCATGATATCAATAATTATAATAATATTTTGTGCAATGCTGCTTAATAAAGTCACATCGTATCTCTGTGTTGCTATGCAAAACATTGCGAATAAAGAGTATTTTTTAATTAACAAATGATCCTGAATGGAGGTAATTATTCAGACTGTACTGGCTTATTTAAAAGCTGAAACGCACCGAGCCATAAACATTGTTATTATTCTCGAATTGACCAAAGAAGGAGTTTTGTTTTTTACCAACAAAGAAATTACCGCCTGCTGTCACTGTCCAAAAATCATTTACTTTATAACTAACATCAGGTCTAAAATAAGCATCGACATCGGAAGGAGAGAAGAAGGTAAATAATGACCAGGTTACATTTTGCTGGTGGGTCATTAAGGTTAGCCGGTTAGTTAATAGGTGTCTTACTTCATCACGTGTGGCTTTTACACCTATTTGTGCTTGGCTTGCTACGTAGTGATTATAATCTTGCATCCACTCGATGTAGTACTGGACACCAATAGAGAAATTTTTTACAATTTCTTGTTCATAGCCTATTAAGAACCTTGCTTCACTATTCGGTATGAAAGGGTTGCTACGACTATTTTTTTCATAAGAATCATAATATCCCACTTCGATATTGGCGATACCTTGCCAGAACGGGCGGCGTAAACTAGCGCCTAATGAGCGCATTTTTGGATAATAGGCTCGACCCGTATCGGTTGCTGTTGCGGGTGGTTTAAAGCCCATAGGACTTTTCCAAAAGCCGTAATAACCATATAAAGCTAATTCATTGACACCGATATTTTTATACAAGCGTAAGGCAAATTCGCCATCAGATGGCCTTTCTGGGTTGATAATGGCATTTTGGCCTGCTAATGAGCCTGTCATTGGGTTGTAGTAAGAGAGTTTTTCACCCGTAATGCCTCTGTCGGCATCAAACCAAGGGGTATAAATAAAATCTAAATTGCCGTAGTCGGTAAAAAAAGAAGTCTTTAGCGAGTCAGAAGGGGCTTTTAAATATTCTAAGTCTCGACCAATAAAAAAAGCCTGCCAATCTTTAGGGAATAAGTCATTAATAAAGATTAAGTCACCTGTGCCCCAAGTTAATATTTGTCGCCCGACTTTGATATCCATAAATGATAAAGGGCTAAAAGCAATACTGGCTTCTCTTAAATCAATCCAGCCTTTACCTGTATTCAAATTAATATCATAAGTATCCACTTGTGCATCATAAAGAAAATCATTTACCAGTTTTAATGAAAAAGGTCCAATGTCTTTTTGCAGGTCAAGATGTAAACGAATTTCCCCTAAAGACATTTGGTCTTCATAAGGGTTATTCTGAGTACGAATACCCCCTCGTGCATCCAAGAATCCACTAACATTAATAAAGGGCTCATCTTGATCAAACAGGTTAAACGGTTTTGGGTTTTGCTCGGTATTTTCTGCTTGTTCTATTCCCGCCGGTAGCAACGGCGGTGTGCTTAAGCCAGAAGGAAGGGCGGGGACACTTGATTTTGGGCTGGTAAGTCCAGTAGGTAAACTGGGAGCAGGGTTTAGTCCAGGCGGTAGTGCGGGTGTGCTTGTTGCAGGAGTAAGTCCGGCAGGTAAAGGGGGAGCGGCTTGAACTATTCCTTGACTTGAAATAACAGCAATGACTAGTGATAAAGAAGATGGGCGCATGGTGTTATGTTTTATGTGAAAATGCTGGTTTTCGATATGACTGTTAAATGAGGAATATCTGTGGGAGGGGCTTTTAGCCGTGATTTGTAAAAAGTCGCGGCTAAAAGCCCCTCCCACAGGGATAGCTAACGTAAATATTTTCTAGGTGCTTTTCTTAAGAAACGCTCACTAAAAATATTATCCGGTAAACCCACATTATATTTAACTTTGCTATATTCCATGACGGTATTACCACCTGTTTTCAGGTTTTTAGCTTCTGACTTGGTAATCGTTGGGTAGCCATCAATGGTTTCGACAGCTAAAGCCGTATAGGTTTTATATTTTTCACCTTGCTTATCATAGTATTCGGTTAAAATCGGTAAGAAAGTGCTTTTATGGATATACATGATATATTTTGAGAATTCGACATCATCAGCATTAATGGGTGTGTTTTCAATAATATAATAATTGTCATCAGTACCCATTAATACGTGCTTATCTGCGCTTAAACTACGACCTGAAACATCTTCATAAAGAAAATCAGAGCCCACAAAGCTGGTGCGTTTATCAGATGCCGCAATACGTTTAACTAAATCTAAGGCGGGTAAGTATAACCAGCGATCATCATCAGCGGTGATTTTCTTTAACACCATAAATACCATTTTGTTGACATCCGCTGGACGGTTGAAATAAACATACAATTTTTGCTCGCCTTCATAGGCGCGGCTATCCACATCATCTGATGTTGGCACGTCTTTACGTAAAATGACAAATTCGCGTGTGCGAGTACGGTTCTGTGCATCATTAATCGTCATTTTTACTTTTGCTTTACCATCTTGGCCCTGATAATAGCTGGTGTAATTGGTGTGGTGGATGATGTCATCGACACTCGGAGTGTCTGCCAATGCAAAACTACACGCTAAGATGGTACTTAATCCGAATAAGGCTTGTTTAATGTTCATAAATATCTCCAGTTTATGCCGTTTTAGGTAAATTTTTAAAGAAAATTCTAGGCATTAAGGTGATTAATGCGGGTAAAATTAATAAAGAGCTGACACCTGCCATAAATAGAATGCTGGCAATAAATACCCCGACTGTTTGGTAAGGCACTAAAGGCGCAGCTAATAAAGGTAAAAAGCCAACGCCGACGACAATTGCATTACGTGAAATCGCCATTGCAGGCTCGCTAAATAAAGGTTTGATTGCCGCTTCCCATGAGCCATAACGTGCCGTATATTCTCGTGCACGGCTTAAAAAGTGAATGGCGTAATCTACCGCTAGGCCGATACTGAGAGAACTTAAGACGGCTACGGGCATATCGTAATCTTTGCCAATTAACCCGATGATGCCGTAAATTAGGCCAACAGTAACAGTTAAAGGGATCATTGATAATAAGCCCCAAGCAAAAGACCTAAATAATAAAACCATCATAAACAAGACAACAAGAAAGCTGCCTGCGAATGATTCCAGCATACCCTTTACCATTTTATCTTGCCAAATAACATTGATATGCGTTAAACCAAACCAATTGGTTTGTAGATTATAAGGCATTGGGTGGCTAGCAATATATTGTGCCACTTGTTTTTCGACAAATACCATATCTTGGTTATCACCACTTTTCAATTGCACCCAAAGGCTAGTTTTACGGTAATCAGGAGTCACAAAATGCCATAAATCATGAGGTCTGTGACTGTTTTGGTAGGTGATTAAGGTTTGTGCAACGGCATTAGATGAATCAGGAATTCTGAATTCCTCTGTTTTACCTAGTAATAGTTCTCTATGTACTGTTTTTACTACATCCGAAAGGCTGTTAGATTTACCTACTACATCTAGGTTATTAATAAAGCTTTGTAAGTTGGCTAGATAGGTTAAGGCTTCTGGTTGTTTGAAAATTTCATTGAGCTGACGTTCTCGGTCAATAAATAATTGCACTTGGTCCCAGGTATCAAACTCGTCATCGCTTGCATTATCTAAGCCTTGATTAATCATCTGGTTTAAAGCACGATCAAGGCTGGCTTTATCGCCTGTATGTTCTGTTATAGCATTTTGTACCGTGCCAAAAATTTGCTCAGCGTGTGCATATTCATCGTTAATCGCATCTTGTTGTGCTTGTGCTAAACGGGTTAATAATGGTGTTTTAAAGTCTGCATTAAGCACTGCATTTGGGTTCACCTCTAAAGCAAGATAAGCCATATATGTGCCGCCAAAATGTTCATTTAAAACCCGGTCAGCAACACGAATAATATGCGAAGGTGCAAACCATTTAATCGGGTTATCGTTCACATTAATCTTACTGATACCATAACCGGCTACGCCTACAGCCGTTAGTGTAAACATTAAGATTAATAGTGCATGGTTATAGGTAAATTGGCCTGTTTTAGCCAATAATTTTGCCATAAGCGTTTTATTTTCTTCGGTTGTTACATCTTTAGAGCTAATAAAGCTGGCTAGCTTTTCATCAGAAATAGAGACAATAAAGGCTGGAATAAAGGTAACTGACCAGATCCAAGCTAAAAATACCCCAATGGCAATATAGATACCAAATACTTGTACAGGGGGGATGGGTGTTAAAGCTAATGAAGCAAAACCTGCAATCGTCGTTAATGAGGTGATTAACATCGGGGTAAACAATTCATTCATAACGTGAATGATAGTTTTGCGTTTTTCACGAATGGTATTATAACGGTCGAAGAAGTCCGATAAAATATGAACAGCATCCAAAATAGCAATAGGCATGATGAAGATAGGAATCATCGAGCTCATAATATGGATAGTGTTGCCAGTAATAATCAGTAAGCCCATTGTTGATAAAGCGCAGACCATTGCGACAATCATGGGTGAGGTAACAAAAATTAAGCGCTTAAAAAACCACCAAAGCAGTAAAAAAATCACTAGCATGGCTAATGGTGCAGAAATAGCCATTTGCTTAAACATTTCAACACCAAAAGTATCTTGGGCAACAGGTAAGCCGGTAATATAGTATTCTTCTTCAGTAGCACCCAATTCAGCAATTTTGGCTAATAATTGATCGCGTACTTGATAGCTGACATTTTTATTAGTAATCGGTAAGTATAAAGCAATGGCTTTACCATCATCACTGACGAGTGTGCCATTTAAGAAAGGAATATTCATGGCACGATCACGTATTGCGATAGCCTCTTCATCTGATTTGGGCGGCTCTGGCATGAGCCAGTTAAAATTAACCGTACCTAATCCGCCTTGCTCAATATTGTCAACCGTAGACGGGGCTAAGATATCAACGGCAATCACGCCAGCCATTTTGCCAGGGTTTTTCTTATCTTCCCATTTTATTCCACGAGAGAACTGTGTGAGTGCATAAATATTTGCCAGTGATTTACTGTTGAAAACCCCATTTGTATTTTGCTTATTGGTAATGCCAACGACGACAATATCGTTTAAGCTGAATTCAGTTTTCATCTGATGATTGTAAACGCGCACAGGCTCATCATCAGAGAGCATGTTTTCGGGATCAGTATCCACTTTTATGGTGGGTAAAAAAGATAATTGCTCAGGATAAATATTAGGTAATGCTGCCATCGAAATAATAAGGATAGTGAACAAAGTCATTATCCAAGTAATAATTTTCGGATGGTTAATTGAAAACAAAACAATCGGGTTGACTATTTCGGTGTCGTGATTTTTTTGAGTCATTGAGAAATCCATGAAAACAAAGGGTAAAGTAACTTAAATATAAACTCTATTTTAGAGGTTGCTAATATTATTGCAAGTTAATTTATCATCAAGAGCAGATAATTAAGTAGCTTAAAGGCTATTGAGAGGGAGGGATTTTTAGTCGTGTTTATCCGGTATTTAGCTAAACAAACACTGCTACCTGCTATTGATAGCAGTGTAAGACGGTTTTTATACACTGAAGGTGAGTATAATCTATAAAGGCCGGTCTTTATCATTATTGCGGGGGCACATGTCAAGATAAAAAAAGGAAATTTTCCTTAGGATGATGCATCATGATGTGTGAGAATTTTTGAAGTCTATTCATTTGTTTCTCCAAGTTAAATTGCAGGAATAACTTAATGAATTGATACTCTTGAGTAGGATTTTACGCAACACTTTTTTAACCTAGCCCACAGGACGTGGTTATCTAAGTGGTAATATAGAATTGTCAAAGGCTATAGCTCGCGGGTTAATGCCTGATTAGTTACATCTTTATTGACTTAATAGGGCTATTTAGTAGACTCACAGCTAAGTACAGGCATATCATTCATTTTATGCGTATTATTTAAGCGTTAATATAATTTTAGGTGTGTACTTAATTAAGAACTGTGAGCCTACAGTATTCACATTTGCGATTGTAGATAATTTTCAATACCTACTGTTTCTACCAGTTCCAGCTGGGTTTCCAACCAGTCTACGTGTTCTTCTTCGCTTTCTAATATATGAGTAAATAGATCTCGAGATACGAAATCTTTGATGTTTTCACAATATTCAATCGCTTCGCGTAGCAGGGGGATAGCCACTAATTCTAGTTGTAGGTCACAACGAAGCATTTCTAGCGGTTTTTCACCGATTAGAATTTTACCAATATTCTGTAAATTAGGCAGTCCTTCAAGAAATAAAATACGTTCAATTAATAAATCGGCATGCTTCATTTCATCAATAGACTCGTGATATTCCTTTTCATTGAGTTTGCTAAACCCCCAGTTTTTATACATTCGGGCATGTAAAAAATACTGGTTAATTGCTGTTAGTTCATTTTCGAGTGCTTGATTTAAAAACGCAATAACTTTGGTGTCGCCTTTCATAGTGTAATCCAAACTGTGTTAATAAAATTAGATCATAACGGGTATTGCGATATTTGACACATTATTTTTATTAATAAGTTCACGGACATGGCGGTTGCATTTGCCGCAATCTGAGCCTACACCAAGGCATTGATGTAAAGCTTTACGCGTGTTAATGCCATCATCAATGGCAGTTTGAATTTGTGAGTCGGTGACAGCTTTACAGATACAGATATACATAGGTGCCTCTTTTTTGTTGTTTATGCTAATGATAACAATTCTTATTTGTATGTAAAGTGTTTTTTTAGGATTAGGTATGCTTAAAGGCTTGATAGAACATACCTTATAAATCGGTAGGGTATGCATTACGTACCCTACCGGTTTGATTTAAATCTATTAAAAACAACTATCGTTTGTTTAGGTTTTATGCGGAAGGTTTATCTAGCGGCTTATTTCTGTTGATTAGGTAATAAGCCACTGGGATGACAAATAAAGAAAATCCAGTTGAGGCGAAAATACCAAAAATAAAACTCCACGCCAGACCTGAAAAAACGGGATCGAGAATAATGACGACAGCACCAAACATAGCTGCAGCGGCGGTTAATAAAATCGGGCGTAAACGTGTTGCTCCTGCTTCAATTAAAGCTTCTGTTAAACTAGGGCGATCTTCTCGGTGGCGTGTTTTCTCAATAAAATCTATCAAGATAATACCATTACGTACGACAATTCCCGCGAGGGCAATCATACCAATCATGGCGGTGGCTGTGAAAAATATTTGAACGGGATAGCCATCAACGGGGCTAGTAAATAATGTATTGAGTAGCCAAAATCCTGGCATAATTCCAATAACTGTTAACGGAATGGCAATCATCATAATGGCTGGTAGGCTCAGTGAGCCAGTTTGCACGACTAATAATACATAGATCATCAGTAAAGCTGCAGCAAATGCTAGTCCTAAATCCCGAAACACATCGACTGTAATCTTCCATTCACCTTCACCGCCCAACTCTACGCTATAACCTTCAGGTAAGGGGTGGTCATTAAAATCATCGAGCAAATCAATAACGGCTTCAACAGGACTACGCCCTGCTGTATCGCCTATTACATAAGCGACTCGACGCAGATTTTTATGGTACAGCGTTTGTTCATCATCAAGTTCCTTTATCTGACCAAGTTCAGCTAAAGGGACTAACTCCCCCGTTTTACTTTTAACGCGCAACGTCAGTAATTGAGTAATATAAGAGCGTTGCTCTCTAGGTAATTGCAAGATGATTTCTAGGGCTTGCCGTTCGCTGGGAATATGTAATGTGCCTAATAATTGCCCGCTTAATGCTATTTTTAATGTCTGTGCAATTTGCTGACTGCTAACCTGAGTTAAGGCTGCTTTTTCTCGGTCAATTTTGAATAATAAACGTTGGTAAGGCGCATATGAATAATCGTCAACATCGACGACACCTTGCGTATGCTTAAAACGTTCACGCACATTTTTACCAATGTTAAGTGACTCAGTATAACTAGCATCTTCAGGGCCATAAATTTCAGCGACTAAAGTATCCAAAACAGGAGGTCCAGGCGGCGATTCTACTATTTTTACATTAGCATTATATTTATTTGCAATTGCTTCAATTTGCTTGCGTATACGTAAAGCAATTTGATGTGATTGTTGTTTACGCTCTTTTTTGGCAACGAAATTAATGCGAATTTCACCAACATTACTACCTGAGCGTAAATAATAATGTCTGACCATGCCATTAAAATCCATAGGTGATGCTTGACCTATATAGGTTTCGTAATCTGTTACCTCATCAACTGTGGCAAGAAATTGACCTAAAGCGCGAGCAACTTGATCTGTTTGCTCCAAAGTGCTGCTTTTAGGCATATCAATGACCAGTTGTAATTCATTTTTATTATCAAAAGGTAATAACTTTAATGGGACGGTACGTGTTACGGCGAGTAGTGCCGAGCCGATAAAAGCAATAAAAATTACGAGAACAAAAAACCAAGCGCGCCCTGGTGTGGCGATTAATGAGCCTAGAGTTTTATGATAAAACTTGTATACACCGGATTGTTTTAAATCGAAGCCTTGCTCGTCATCATGGTCATGGCGTTTTAGTAATAGATAGCTGGCCCAAGGTGTGATCGTTAAAGAAACAATCAGTGAAATTAGCATGGCAACTGGGACATTAAACGCCATAGGTGCCATATAAGGCCCCATCATACCAGTAATAAAAAACATCGGTAAGAAGGTTAAGATAACGGCAAAAGTGGCCACAATTGTTGGTGGTAAGACTTCTTGAATGGCTGATAATAAGGCTTGGAGTGGCGGTTCATTGCGTAATAAATAATGTCGGTGAATATTTTCGACATTGACGATAGGGTCATCGACCAGTAAACCAAGGGATAGTATTAAGGCGAATAAGGTCACTCGGTTGATGGTATAACCGAACAGTAAGTCCAGAAGTAGGGTAAAAGCAAAGGTTACGGGCACGGCAATCGAGACAATCAGTGATTCACGGCTGCCTAGAGAAAAGATCATGAGAATAACAATAATCAGGATAGCGAACATTAAATGTTCGACTAATTCATTAACTTTATTGTTTGCAGTTTCGCCGTTATCACGGCTAATGGACATAGTGATGTCATTAGGTACGATAGTGCCCTGAAAACTTTTAGCTTTGGCAATGACATCTTCAGCAACCTGAACGGCATTACTGCCTTTGCGTTTGGCAATCGCAAGCGTTACGGTAGGCCATTCTTTGCCGGCCTGTCCGGTGATTTTTTGATTTATATCCAATAAGCGCATTTTTTCTGATGCGGGACCAAAACCGATACGTGTATAAGTGTTTTTATCTTCTCCGCCGTCGAGAATACGAGCCACATCACGTAAATAGACTAAGCGTCCTCCTGCACTTTTAATAACGGTAGCACCTACCTCTTTCGGTGTTGAGTAGTGTGGACCTGCCTCTAAAAAAACTTGTTGATTATTGCTGGCAAAATTTCCTGCATCGACATTGATATTAGCACTACCAATTGCTTGGATAATTTCTATGATGGATGTGCCATGAGCAACTAGCGCAGCAGGGTCTGGGTACACGGTGATTTGTCGGCGTGCACCGCCAACGACCCAGCTGTTAGCGACATTATCTACATCACGTAAACGGGCAATTAACTCATCAGCCGTGCGGCGTAAGGACATTTCACTCTGATTGCTGGAAGCAGAAGATAAATTGAGCAGGACAATGGGTACGTCATCAATATTAACCGGTTTTACAATCCACCGGGTAATGCCTGGAGTCATTTTATCTTGGTTAGACATGACCTTACTCCAAGTTTTGACCAAGCTATTTTCAAGCTCTTCACCGACATAATAACGAACAGTGACCATGCCCATACCCGAGCTGGCGGCAGAATAGACATATTCTACCCCTTCAATTTGTTTTAATAAGGACTCTAAAGGTGTGGTGACTAATTTTTCAACTTCTTCTGCAGATGCACCTGGAAATTCAATCATCACATCCATAACGGGGACGATAATTTGCGGATCTTCTTCGCGCGGTGTCAGAATGAGTGCAGCAGCTCCCGCCATGATAGCTGCAATAATTAGCATAGGTGAAAGTGAGCCAATGGTAAATAGTTTGACAATACGGGTAATGATGCTTGTTTTTGTGTTGTTATTCGTGCTTGATTTTATGTGCTGATGTTCGCTCATGATTAACTCCGATTATTGAATGATGACCATTTCGCCTTCATTCAGGCCGGATTGAATTTCTACATTTTGTCCGTAATGCTCACCTGTACGCACTTGGCGAGTCTGTGGCTGTTCATTTATAAGCACTTTTACAACTTCCAGTTGGCCAATTTTACGCACTGCCGTGGCGGGTATGATTAAGCCTTCATGTTGACTGCACGCTTGGTCTAGCCAACCAAATAAGCCCGGTTGTAAGCCGGTGCTGATGGGTAAAGAGGCTTTGATTAAAATAGTCCGTGTTGCAGGATCTACTTCGGGTACTATTTCATCAATTTCAGCGGTAAAGTGTTGATCTAGTGTTTCTATTTTTACGGAGACTTGATCGCCTAGATGAATATGGCGGGCACAGTGAGTGGGTACTGCAGCTTCTAAGCGTAAGGCAGAGGCATTATGCATGGCGACGATAGGTGCCCCCGCAAGCCCCATATCACCGGGTTGTTTTAAACGCTGCACAATGGTGCCATCAAAGGGCGCTTTAAGTATGGTGTCGGCGTAACTGATTTTACTTTCTTTTAAGGCACTTTTAGCGGCAGCAACTTGGGCTTTGGCTATTTGATATTGAGCTATGATATGGTCATAGCTTTCTTTGGTTGCTGCTTCTTTAGCATATAGGTTTTTGATTCGCTGAGCATCTGCAGCCGCGCGTTTGGCATTGGCCTGAGCGGCGGATAATGCAGCTTGAGCACTGCGCTCATGACTGCGCTGTGCTTCTGGATCAAGGCGTGCAATAACATCACCTTTTAGGACTTGGTCGCCTGCTTTAACTTTAATGGATACGATACGCGCGGTAATACGGGGGGCAATATTGATTTCAGATCTTGATTTAACCGTACCGGGCCAAGAGAAGCTATCATTCAGCACCTGTCGTTGAACTTGTGCGGTTTGCGTGTTGTTATCTATAGTCGGCTTATTTAATGCTGTGTTGCCCGGGGGCGTTTTTTCAGTTCCTATAATACCTAACATAAAAAGTAATATGAGTATTAAACCAAGAATAGAAAGAGAGAGTGCGATAATTTTTTTCATAGTGATTAAGTAGGTTAGTCGTCGTTTTTGTGTAAAACCAAGCTGTAATGACTTGAATTATTCCCCAATTCCGGTTACGCGTTGTAAAACGGCATGAGCGCGAAGGGTGTCGAAACGGGAGGCGATAGCCCTAGCATCTGCTTGGTCGCGTGCAACTTCAGCTTCGATATAGCGTGTAACTGTGGCGGTGCCTGCTTGAAACTGTGCTGTGACTAAACGAAAGGCTTCATTTGCTGCTGTAACGGAGGTTGCAGAAACTTTATACCGTTGTAAAGCCTCTGCTAATGCAAGGTAGCTATTATTTACTTCTTGGTTGATTTGTAAACGGACTTTCCGTGCGTTGAGTCGTGCTTCTTCTAGCCGCCTTTCGGCTTGCTTGATGCGCTGTTTTGTTCCAAAACCAGAAAACAGGTCCAATTCTAGTGAAATGCCAGTCGAAATATTATCTTGATTTGAGCTGATTGAGCCGTCCTGACTGTTAGCACCATAACTAACGTAAGCACCTACGCGTGGTAAGTGTTCGCCTTGTGCAATTTTTACTTGCTGGATTCGAGTAATAAGCTGTTTTTCGGCCATTTTTATTTCAGGTCGATTTACCTCGGCACTCGTCAAAACATCATCAATAGAAGCGGGAAGAGTGGGTAAAATTGCATTATCTTGATTAACTGTTTCAACTGGACTAAAGGCATCTAAATCCAGAAGTGTACGTAATCCAGTTTTAGCCAGTTCAATGCCGTTAGTTGCCTGTATTAGCCATTCTTCAGTATTTGCTAAGCGAACCTGTAAAGATAAAACATCAGATTTCAGTATAGTGCCTTCTTGGTATCGAATATTTGCATTTTTTAATTCGCGTTCAATAGCATCTTTTGCACGTATAGCAATTAATTGATTTTCTTTGGCTACCAGTAAGGTGTAAAAATTATCTGTAACGATTTGAATGAGATTGTTATGTAAGGTTGAGCGTTGCAGCTCAGATATTTCTACCCCTAGCTCAGCTACCTTATAGCGGTAATAATCTTGTCCACCATTGAATAGTGAGATATTGGCCATAATTTCTGGTCGAAAATTGGTATGCCCCCCGGGGTTATTAATGGAAATAATATCTTCAGGTTGGAAATTTCGTTGGGCGACAATCATGCCAAAGACTTGAGCGGGGTTGTCGCTATAGTCATAGCCAATTCGTCCTTTAACTTGTGGATAAAAAGCAGCGAGACTTTCACCTACCTGAGCACTAGCGATGGCAATACGCTGCTGAGTAATGTGCATATCTAGATTTCTGTCTAAAGCTATACTAATTGCTTGCTTTAAATTGAGCGGTGTATCCAGTGTTAACGCTGGATTATCATTAGCCAGTTGTTGAGCTGAGGTATCTAAAAATAGGTTATTATTTGTTGCCACAGCACTGATTGACAATGTAGAAAATGCAAAACATAGGGCTATGCTTATGAGGTGGCTTGTTTTGTATTCCATATTCTGTCCTAAGTATTGGTATAAGGTCGTTGCTGGATTTAATTTAGATTATAAGCAATATTGGTTTTTTTTGGAAAGATGAAAGCCTTTATATCTTGAGTGATACTTAATCAAAACAAATAGGGGTAAAGAAATTAATTAAGTTGATAGTAATTTAAGTAAATGCTAATATACAGAGGAGTAATTGATTTAGGCGCCAGCTTAGTAATATTAGTTTAGAATCAAAATATTCTAGTTTTGCACATAAGGACGCTAAGCTGAAATTTTTTACTACATTATTAGGTTTAAGTGTACTTCAAAGAAGAAAAATAATAATAACAGATAAATCGGTATACCATTAATTTTTAAATAAACGTGGAGATTGTTATGGCTAGAATAGTTGTTTTAGGGGCTGGAATTGGCGGTGTGCCAATGGCGTATGAAATGAAAGAAAGTGTTGGCAATGAGCATGAAGTCTTAGTGATTTCGGACTCACCTACTTTTCACTTTGTTCCTTCCAATCCATGGGTGCCGCCTAAATGGCGTACACCTGAAGAGCTTAAAATTGAACTTGCACCTGTTTTTGAGAAAAAAGGCATTACCTTTATTCAAAAAGCGGCTACTTTAGTTGATCCAGAAAATAATCAAATTCAGTTAGATGATGGCTCTGCTGTTGATTACGATTACTTGGTTATTGCAACTGGCCCACGTTTGGCCTTTGATGAAGTTGAAGGGCTGGGACCTGAAGGGCATACCACGTCGGTTTGTCATGTTGATCATGCTGCTCTAGCGGCTGATGACTGGGAAAAGTTTATGGAAAATCCTGGTCCTATTATTGTTGGTGCCGTGCAAGGAGCTTCTTGTTTTGGGCCGGCTTATGAATATTTAATGATTTTGGAAGCAGAATTACGTAAACGCAAAGTGCGTGATCAAGTACCCATGACTTTTGTAACATCTGAACCTTATATTGGGCATTTAGGCTTGGGTGGGGTAGGTGATACAAAAGGCTTAATGGAAAGTGCTTTGCGTGATAAAACTATTAAATGGGTAACCAATGCTAAAGTCGATAAAATTGAAGAAGGCATGATGTTTGTTACTGAAGTGGATGAAGACGGTAAAGAAAAGAAAAAGCACGAATTGCCATTTAAACATTCAATGATGTTGCCAGCCTTTACAGGTATTGATGCAGTACGCAATGTAAAAGCAGAAGGCTTGATTAATCCGCGCGGCTTTATTATTGTTGATGAGCACCAGCGTAACCCAACCTTCAAAAATATTTATTCTGTCGGTGTCTGCGTGGCTTTACCGCCAGTAGAGAAAACACCTGTCCCCGTTGGCACACCTAAAACTGGCTATATGATTGAGTCGATGGTGACGGCGACAGCACATAATATTGCAGGGGAGTTAGCCGGTAAAGAGCCGTATGAAAAGCCAAGTCTCAATGCCTTATGTTTGGCTGATATGGGTGATAGTGGTATTGCTTTCTTGGCTGTGCCACAAATTCCACCCCGCAATACAACTTGGGCACAACAGGGTAAGTGGGTACATTTAGCGAAAATTGGCTTTGAAAAATACTTTATGCGCAAAATCGCTAAAGGTATTAGCGAGCCGTATTATGAAAAAATGATTCTTAAATTTATGGGCGTTGTACGTTTGAAATAGGTGAAAAAATGAGTATAGATCGTGTTGTGTTTGCTGTTGCAGGAGCCTTTATTTTAATTAGTTTAGTATTGTCGCAATACCATTCTATTAGTTGGCTATGGTTTACTGCTTTCGTGGGGGCTAATTTATTTCAATCAGCATTTACAGGCTTTTGTCCTATGGCAATTATTTTGAAAAAACTGGGTGTTAAACCTGGCTGTGCATTCTAAATGACCTAGTTTCTGCTGGTTAATAGTATGTAATGATTTAAAGGGGGCTTTTACTTGAATGTAAAAGCCCCCTTTTTTGTAGCAAGCTGTTCGATAAGTTGATTTTACGGTTTTAGGTGGTAATATATTTTTTTAATGTTTAGTAAGTGTTTAAGCAAAATAGGCGCTTAAACGTAATGGACTTTTTACTAGGCATTAATTGAATATCATGCATTTTACATTTTTAAAAAAAACAACATCATGTTGACACCGGAATTAAGCGCTAGATTTAAGAAACTTTTTGCCCCCATTGATAGTTTACCAGGAGGATATTTTTCAGAGGATGAATTAGACGGTTTTATGTACGCCTTAGTGATTACTCCAGATCCAATTAAGCCCAGCGAATGGCTACCAGCCCCTTTTTATGGTGATATATCCATCTTTGATGATGCAGAACAGGCGAACCCTTTAGCTGAGTTTTTGCTTGAGTGCTATGAGTATTATTGTGTTATGAGAAATAAGGGAGAGTTGCAATATACTTATGATCTAAAAGATCTTGACGAAAATATATTTAATACGATTTATGGCTGGGCGCGAGGATTTTGGTATGGCTTATCTTTACGCATGTCACTATGGAAAAGTCCGTATGTAACCAAGAAAGAAGCTAAAAAAGATCCTGTCGTTGTTAGTATGGAGGTTTTTAGAGGTTTAGGTGATGATACTTTTGACAACGGACCTATGCTGAAGAAAATTAAGGCAAGTACTAAGGAGGAGATTGCTGATGACGAGCTGGAGTCTCGCTTAATTGTGAACCTTATGGATGCAATACCTGTTTCTTTGCATACTTTGCAGGAATTTAGCCGGTTTATGATTGAAAAGAAAACCAAAGAACTTGGTTTGGCAGAAGAAGTTGATAGCTCCAATAAAGTAGGCCGTAATGAAGCTTGCCCTTGCGGTAGTGGCAAGAAATTTAAGCTTTGCTGTGCCTCAGAAAATTAAATTGATAGAGTAACGAGTCTTTTTGTTAGGTACACAAGTGACTTTTTTTCTAAAGGGACTTTTACTTGAATGTAAAAGTCCCTTTTTTATTTCTGCGTTAATATTTCTACATTTGATGTTCTTGTCTTTATAATAGAAGCCTATTCTAATAGGTAGCAGGCAGAATATTTTTAGTGTGCTACATTATTTCTATTAAAAAGTATTGAATTTGAGTTAATTAATGGCAAGTTATTTGCTTAGTTTTAATAAAGGATAAAATAATGGCGGAAGTTGAAGAAGGTACAGAGAAAAAATCATCGAAAATGATGATTATTATTATCGCACTTGTGGTACTAGTGGCTGCGGGTGGCGGTGCTTATTATTTTATGTTTATGGGGGGGGAGAGTACTGTAGAAGAGGGTGAAGAAGCCAAGGAAGTAGAGGCTGAACCTGAAGAAGAGGAAGAAGATACTGATACTGAGTTGACTTATTTCGAAATGGATAAGCCTTTTGTCGTTAATTTTCCTAAAAGTTCAGGCATCAGTTTGCTCCAAGTTTCAATTGCTTTAAGTGTTGAAGGTGTGACTACAGCGGAGTTATTAAAAAAACATGAGCCAATGATACGTAATAATTTATTAATGTTGATTAGCGGGCAAGTCCCTCAAGAATTAAAAACCGTTGAAGGCAAAGAAAAATTTGTAGAACTTATGCATAAGGAGGTCGATAAGGTGATAAAAAAAATAGGTGGCAAAAATAAAGTGCAAGATATGTTTTTTACTTCATTTGTTATGCAATAGTCATGTCTGCAGCTGATGTACTTTCTCAAGATGAAATTGATGCGCTTTTACATGGTGTAGATGATGGTGATGTTGAAACGGATGTTGAGGCTGACGAGAGTGCTGCTGATACTCGCCAGTATGACTTTAATAGCCAAGAGCGTATTGTACGAGGCAGAATGCCAACCTTGGAGATGGTTAATGAGCGCTTTTCGCGCTATTTCCGGATTTCCTTGTTTAACTTTTTACGTCGTTCTGCTGAAATTTCCATTTCTGGTATTCAAATTCAGAAATTTTCTGAATATGTACAAGGCCTTTTTGTGCCTACCAATCTCAATATAGTTCGCTTTGCGCCTTTACGTGGGCGAGCTTTAATTGTTATGGAGCCTCGATTAGTTTTTACCGCTGTGGATAATTTTTTTGGTGGCGGAGGTGAATTCTATAATAAAGTAGAGGGGCGTGAATTTACGCCGACTGAAATGCGCATTATTCGCTTGATTATCGATTTGATTTTTAAAGACTTGAAGGCAGCTTGGAAACCGGTTTTAGAGCTGGATTTTGAGTATATGAGTTCAGAAGTTAATCCCGCTTTCGCTAATATTGTCAGTCCTGCTGAAATTGTTGTTGTTTCTACACTACATATTGAGCTAGAAGGCGGGGGTGGTGATATAAATATTGCCATGCCTTACTCTATGATTGAGCCAATTAGAGATTTATTAGATGCCGGTATTTCTAGTGATCAAGGTGAGTCGGATAATAACCGTTGGAAAGATTCATTGCGAAATGAAATCATGCGCTCAAAGGTTAATATGAATAGTATGTTGGTGGAAAAGAAAGTGAAGCTAAGTGATGTGTTACATTTTAAAAAGGGGGATGTGATTCCCATAGATTTACCTAAAGAGGTGATATTACGTGCTGAGTCTATTCCTATTTTTAGAGGCGAGGTGGGCTTGTCGGATGGTAATTATGCGGTAAAAATAAGTGAAAAAATATCACCTGATAGTTTGTGAATTTTTAAACTGATAGAGATAAGGCGCTGTGCAATAAATTATAATTGCCCAGTGTACGAGTATGAATGTTTCAAGGTGAGGATGGCAAGATGAGTGAAGATGAAAGCGGCGAACTAGGCGATGATTGGGCTGCGGCAATGAATGAGCAAGGTGATGGCAGTTCTGATGATGCAGCTGCTGATTGGGGTGATGCTATGGAGGAGCAAAGCAATGCAGAAAGTAAGGAGAAAGCCGAAACGGAGGCAATGTCATTTCAAGAGCTTGAAGATGATGACAATAGTCCTGAAAGCGAAGATATTAATTTAGATGTTATTTTGGATGTGCCGGTGACGATTTCTATGGAAATTGGGCGTACACAAATTAATATTCGCAATTTATTACAGCTAAATCAAGGCTCAGTGGTTGAGTTGGATCGCTTAGCGGGTGAACCTATGGATGTGCTAGTTAATGGTACCTTGGTAGCTCACGGTGAGGTTGTGGTGGTTAATGATAAGTTTGGTATACGCTTAACCGATGTGATTAGCACTTCAGAAAGAATTAAGCAGCTTGCATAATGCGATTACTTACGTTATTCATTTGCTTAAGCGTTTATAGTCATACTATTTGGGCAACAGTATTGGAGCCTAGTGCACCTAGAACCTTGATGGCAACAGACTTTATGCGCTGGGGTGGTGGCTTAATTTTAGTCTTAGGTATTTTTTTCTTATGTGTTTGGATGGTACGAAAAGCAGGTGGTTTAACTTCAACTACCGCAGGTCAAATGCGCGTACTGGGCGGGCTATCACTAGGCGCTAAGGAGCGGGTTGTCTTATTGCAGTTGGGTAATAAACAATTATTGTTGGGTGTGAGCCCAGGGCGAGTAGAAGCATTACATACCTTAGAAGGCGAAGACTGTTTGGTTTTCGAGAGTACGCGCTCGAATGCTGCTGGAGACAATCAATTTGCGCAAAAATTAATTCAAGTAATGAAAGGACAGGGCAGTGCTTAAAAAAAGTGTGTGTAGCCTATTATTGGCGTTAAGCTTAGTACAGCCAGCCCTTTCAGCTCAAGGTATTGAGGCCATTAGCGTGACTACCAATGCTGAAGGTGGGCAGACTTATACTGTCACAATTCAGATACTAGCTTTGATGACAATAATGACTTTATTGCCATCTATCTTGCTAACGATGACTTCATTTACGCGTATTATGATTGTGTTAGGTTTATTAAGGCAGGCACTAGGAACGGCTCAGGCTCCAAGTAATCAAGTATTGTTGGGCTTGTCTTTATTTCTAACAGTATTCATCATGATGCCTGTTTTTGATAAAGTGAATACGGATGCTGTACAGCCTTATCTCGAAGAAAAAATCGATGCCGTTACTGCGCTAGAAAAAGCCTCAGGCCCTTTTCGTACTTTTATGTTAAGACAGACGCGTGAAGCAGACTTAGAGCTTTTTATGCGTATTGCTAATCGGGATGATATTGCTAGCCCTGAAGAGGTGCCCTTTTCTTTATTACTTCCGGCCTATGTTACTAGTGAGTTAAAAACAGCTTTTCAAATTGGTTTTTTAATTTTTCTGCCTTTTTTAGTAATTGATTTAGTCGTTGCTAGTGTATTAATGTCAATGGGAATGATGATGTTATCACCGATGATTATTTCCTTGCCTTTCAAATTAATGCTTTTTGTATTAGCAGATGGCTGGTCATTAATTTTAGAAATGTTAGCAGCCAGTTTCTACGTATAGGAATGATAAGTTATGACGCCTGATGTTATCTCTATGATCGCGCAAGAAACAGTCGTTGTGGCTGTCAAGTTAGTGGCTCCCATTTTACTCTCTTCACTTATCGTCGGTTTGATTATTTCTATGTTTCAAGCTGCAACCTCTATTAATGAGCAAACACTGACTTTTATTCCTAAACTTGCGACTATCATTATTGTTTTGATGATTTTGGGGCCTTGGATGTTACAAGTGATTGTGGATTTTTTTCAAGATCTTATGTTGCGTATTCCTCAGCTAATAGGCTAAGACTTGCACTTTACTGAACAAGAATTATTAGCAAAAATAGCCTTATTTGTTTGGCCTTTTATACGTATTAGTTCTTTGTTTATGGCTATTCCTATTTTTAGTGCTAGAACAACCCCGGTTAAATTTCGTCTGTTAATTTCTTTTTTGATTACTTGGGTGGTAATCCCCTTTATTCCCCCATTGCCTGATGTGCCGTTGATGAGTTATGCAGGGGTTATGGTGACTATTCAGCAAATGGCCATTGGTTTAGCATCTGCTTTTATTCTGCAAATGGTCTTTGCTGTTCTTTTAGTTGGTGGTCAGTCTATTGCCTATAGTATGGGCTTAGGTTTTGCTTCTATGGTTGACCCTGCTTCGGGTGTGCAAGTGCCTGTTGTCGCACAAATTCTAGTAATTACAGGCAGTCTATTTTTTATGAGTGTCAACGGCCATCTTTTGTTAATTGAGTTATTGATTGAGAGTTTCAAGACTTTACCTATTGATGTGATTGGCCTAACTAAAGCCGATTTATGGGCCATTATTATTTGGAGTGGGCAAATGTTTGCAGGTGGGGTGCTATTAGCCTTACCTATTATGTCGGTGGTTTTATTTGTTAATGTCAGCTTTGGTGTGGCATCGAAAGCTGCACCTCAGTTACAGATTTTTGGGGTGGGCTTTCCAATTACTATTATGATGGGACTGGTGTTGATCTGGATTTTAATGCCTAATGTGATTGAGGCCTTCTCGATTGTGCTTGCTGACGGCTTTCAATTAATTAAGCAAGTTTTACGCGTTTAAATGGCTGAAGACTCAGGGCAAGATAAAAGCGAAGAGCCCACGGGAAAGCGCATTACTGATGCGCGTAAAAAAGGCCAAATTCCCCGTTCTAAAGAACTAGATACCTTTGTTTCATTAATGACTGGCGCAGTTTTGCTGATGTTTTTAGGTGAAGGTATCGTCTCAGGCTTAATGGCTTTAATGAAACAGCAGTTTCAGTTAAGCAGAGAGCTTATTTTTGATGCAAAAAGTACTGTGCTACTTTTCAACCAAGTGCTACTCGATGGCATATTATTAGTATTCCCTTTCGGTATTGTCATGATAGTGATGGCTTTGATTCGCCCTATGATGATGGGCGGCTGGAATGTTAGTATGGAGGCGATGCAACCTAAGTTGTCTAAATTTGATCTAATAAAAGGCTTTAAGCGAATGTTCGGCATGCAAGGCTTGGTCGAATTACTTAAAGCATTATTGAAAACCAGCTTGATTTTATTTGTCGCTAAAATTTTATACGATATTTATTTGCCTGAATTTATGGGGTTAAGTAATGAATCCGTTAACAGTGCTATTTATCATAGCGCTGATATTCTGATGTATTGTTTATTGATTTTAAGTTCATCTTTATTTTTATTAGTCATGATAGATGTACCTTATCAGCTGTGGAAATATAAAAAAGACATGATGATGACTAAGCAGGAGGTTAAGGATGAGCATAAAGAATCAGATGGAAATCCTCAAGTAAAAGGGCGTATTCGGCAATTACAAACGGCAATGGCGCAAGGCCGAATGATGAATGACGTACCTGAAGCTGATGTAGTGGTGACGAACCCCGCACATTTTGCTGTGGCACTAAAATATGATGCTAGCGGTTCTGGTGCTCCCATTTTAGTAGCTAAAGGAACAGATTTAATCGCCGCTCAAATTCGGAATATAGCGACCGGTGCTGATGTTCCTCTCGTAGCAGTACCCCCTTTAGCTAGAGCCTTATACTACTCGACGGAAATAGGCGAAGAGATCCCAGCGGGCTTATTTTTGGTGGTTGCTCAAGTTTTATCCTATGTCTTTCAGTTAAAAGCAGCTAAAACAGGTTTTGGAGAAAAGCCTAGTATGCCTGCTAACTTAAAAGTGCCTGATGAGTTCAGGCAGAGTTAAATAGAGCATATTAAAATGAAATTAATAAAAGGCATCATTAGTATTTTAGTTGTTAATTTAATGGCTTGTACGCAACAGGTGGCCGTTAAACCTGCTTGTTTGTTTTCTGGCCAGCAAATAGCACCCAGCTGGATTTGTGATAAAGCTTATGCTGATTTAGCTATTCAGGCAGTAGGTCAGTTTGAGCGGTCATTTGGTGGGCGTAATTATATGCTAGATATGGCTGAAATTGCGGCAAAAAAGCAGCTGGTTAAGCGCTTTAGGTCTGAAGTTGCAGATAAAATTAGTTTGTATGCACAAAGATATGAGCTAAATAGTAAGCTTATTGATGCGTTAATTGTTAGTGCAAATAAACATATTGATAGTGGATGCTTAGCAGGAGCTAAAGTCTATCTAACGGAGACAGGGCCAGAAGGCGAGGTTTATGTTTTAGTCGGTTTGAATCGTTCTGCCGCGAAAGCTTTAATAGAGCAGGTCGTTGTGAATAGCATGCAGAGCGAAAAAGATCTATGGCAGATACTTAAAACTCAAAAGTTAGATATACAATTAGCTAATGCTATAGCGACAATTACAGATTAATTATTCTTTTGGTGTAAAAACTCTAGTCATAGTAATGGCTGAAGCTTATATATTATCAAGAAAAAACAAGGGAAGCATTGCGCTTCCCTTTTTATTGTTTAGAATGTCTTATCGAAGTGCTTTTTAATTTTTTAGAAGATATAAATTGATGGATATTTCAAATTCAAATTCACGGCAACCTGATTTAGACTGGAGCCAAGTACGAGAAACGGTTAAATTATTAACGCTATCTGTTACGCAAGTGCAATCTAGTATGCGTGAAGGTGAGCAGTCTGTGACTACCTTAACAGAGTCGTTTACAAGTATGGTTAATAACTTGTCGGAAATAAATAAGGCACTTGCTGATATAGACGATAGCTCGGCAAAAGATAAAATTCTGCACCATTATAAGCAGACTAATGAAAAAGTGCAGTCCTCTATTATTGCTTTTCAATTTTATGACCGTATGCAGCAGTGCTTACAGCATGTAACAGAAAATCTAACAGGTTTATCGGACATCGTTGATAGCCCACAATTACTTTATAACCCAATAGAATGGGGGAAATTGCAAGATAAAATTCGTAAAGGTTATACGATGGAATCTGAAAAAGTCATGTTTGATGCGATTTTACAGGGGAAAACGATAGAGCACGCTATGCAATTAGCTGCAGAGCATGTCAATAGTAATGAAGACGACGATGATGATATTGAGTTATTTTAATTTAATATTATTTTTAGCGCCTTTATTTAGAAAAGTACTTGTGAGATGAGATTTTAGTCGTAACTTGTCAAGTTGTGATTACCTTCCATCTTTCACAGCACATTATTTTTGAATAATAGTGTAACTTCTCATTATTCACAGGTATTTCAGATATTAACGCCATAGCGTAGGATGTGCTGACGATAGGAAGCGCATCGTTTATGTGATGCGCTTCGTACCTCAGCACATCCTTGTATATTAAACATACCTATTAACTAGTCACCTAAAAGCTACATTGTAAAAAATGATAAAAAAAATTGGAATATTAATTTGTGGCACAAGCTTATTAGTGGGTTGTAGTAGTTTTAGTAATAAACAAAAACCTGCCCCTGTTTATGGACAAATTGATTCATCTGGAAGATTGGCTGGCAGGAATGATAATGCCGTTATCAGTACCCCGGTCACGACTAAACCAATCACGGTACAAGAATCCACTATTCTTAATCAGCAGGACGTTGAAATTGAACCTCAAGCAAAATCAGCCAATGTTGTTATTGCTTTACTTGCTGATGCTGATAACTCGTATCAGCAGGGAAATGTAGATGAGTCTGTCGCTACTATTGAACGTGCCTTACGTATAGAGCCAAGAAATGCATTGTTATTATATAAGTTAGCGGTTTTAAAATTGGCGCAAGAAGAGCCTGAGCAGGCAATTAATTTGGCTAAAAAATCTGCTTTATTAGCTGAAGGCAATAGTGGCTTGAAAAAGAAAAACTGGTTATTAATTGCTGATATATATGAGCAACAAGGTGACCTTGCAAATGCTAATGTAGCAAGGCAGAAAGCTCAGCAGTTTTGATCAGCGGGTAATTTAAGTAATGAAACTTTGGTCAGTCGTTGTTAGTAAAATAGAGCAGGTAACGGGTCAGACTTTTGGGTTGCAAAAAGTCGAAGCAATGCAGGGTGGTGATATTAATCGTGTCTATCGTTTGCAAGGGCTCACAAAAAACTATTTTGTAAAATTAAATAAGGCTAGCTTATTGGCTATGTTCGAAGTTGAGGCTTTAGGTTTGCATGATTTGGCAAGTACGCATACCTTGCGTACCCCTAAGCCGATTTGCTCCGGTATAGTGGGTGAAGATGCATTTCTAGTATTAGAATATGTGGCTTTACAGTCGTTATCTAGCCGTTCTCAGCAACAATTAGGTGAACAATTGGCGCAGTTACATCAAGTGCAGCAGAGCTATTTTGGCTGGCACCATGATAATTATATTGGCAGTAACCTACAGAAAAATACTCGTGAAAATGACTGGGTACATTTTTGGCAAGAGCAGCGCTTAGCTGTACAACTTGAGCTAGCTGCGCAAAATGGTTATGCCGGAAAACTTCAAACTCTAGGTGCTGAATTATATGGACTAGTGCCACATTTTTTTTCTAGTTACCAAACTCAAGCGTCTTTATTGCATGGGGATTTATGGTCAGGTAATGCATCAGCAGATGAACAGGGGCAGGCAATTATTTATGATCCTGCTTGCTATTATGGTGACCGGGAGGCTGATATAGCGATGACCGAATTATTTGGTGGCTATAGTTATGATTTTTATGTTGCTTATGAAAAAATTTGGCCTTTAGACTCGGGCTATAAGGCGCGGAAAAATTTATATAATCTCTACCATATTCTTAATCATCTGAATTTATTTGGTAGTGGATATTTGCATCAGGCAGAAGTCATGATGCAAACATTAATCGGCCATGTAAAATAATCGAGTTATGATCATATCTGGTGTTTGACAAAAAACGAGGCTGGCGTATGTATTCTGTCGGGATTTCATCCATCACGACAAAAACCACAACAAGAAATACGCCATATGTATGTAATGATAATATTATTGAACTAAAACAACCAGAAGAAAACTCAAATGACCTGTTAACAGAACTTTTAAGGAGTGGAGCGAAAGAGCTGATAACTCAAGTCGTCAATGCAGAGCTTGAGGAGCTGTTGGCACACTATGCTGACCATAAGGTTGACGGCAAACAAACCGTCATTCGTAATGGTTTTTTACCCCAATGGGCAATACAGACTGGACTGGGATAAGTAGGGATTCAAATACCTAAAGTCAGAGGCAAGAGCCGGCAAGGAATAAAGGCTCGTGGGTGAAATCTGTTATTCCACTTAATTATTTGAGGAAATGAAAAATATATCTCATACAAATGTTATCAAGAAGTAGCTTGCCCAAACTGTCGTTGTAGTCATATCATGAAATCAGGCAAAAATGCTTAAAATATACAACGATACCAGTGCAAAAATAACGCCTGCCCAACGGTCACTTTTATGCTGAACTATCGCTATAATGCTTGTGCCCGTGACATCAAAGAGAAAGCCGTTGACATGGTCATTAATAGTAATGGCATTCGAGATACAGCACGGGAGCTAAAAATTGATAAAAATATCGTTATTAGCATACTAAAAGCAAAGAAGACAGCCTTGTTCAAGTAAATCCTATTTTTCTATCTGAGAATACAGAAACACCTCTAGGTGTTCGACTTGAGCTGGATCTCGAAGAAGCAGAGATAGATGAACAATGGTCATTTGTAGAGAAAAAGTCAAATCAATCCTGGCTATGGCATGCGTGTAGATCATGCAACTAATATCGTTATCGCTTATGTATTTGGCAAGCAAAAAGATAAAGTTTTTAAAGAGTTAAAAACCTTATTGACCCCTTTTAAAATAAACCGATATTACACAGGTGACTGGGGAGCTTATGAACAAAATTTAGAGACTAATGAACATGAAATAGGCAAACAAAATACCCAAAAAATTGAACGATATTGTCATTGGACTGCTAATCAATAAAGTTGAATTTGGTCTAGATATTCACGCTTAATAACAGATTTCACCCACTACCAAATAACGCTCTCCAGTATCATGCATCATCGTGACGACTGTTTTGCCCGCACCGAGCTTTTGAGCAATACGCAGTGCAGCACAAACACTTGCTCCTGTTGAAATTCCCGCTAAAATGCCTTCTTCTTGAACAAGGCGCAGACGCATAGCAAACGCTTCTTCGGTGCTGACTAACTCAATACCATCGATTAAATCAACATCTAGATTTTTAGGAATAAATCCAGCGCCTATGCCTTGTATTTTATGTGGGCTATGCTGCCCGCCAGAGATGATTGGTGATTCTGCAGGTTCAACCGCAATCGCTATAAAATTTTCTTTTCTTGACTTAATAATCTCGGAAACACCTGAGATAGTACCCCCTGTACCGACGCCACAAACAAAAGCATCAATATTGCCATCGGTTGCTGACCAAATTTCTTGAGCTGTTGTTTTACGGTGTATATCTGGGTTAATTGGGTTTTCAAATTGTTGTGGCATAAAGGCATTATCGGTTTGCGCTATAAGTTCCTTAGCTTTTTTAATTGCGCCTGTCATGCCTTCAGGGCCTGGTGTTAACACAAGTTTAGCACCGTACAGAGCTAATAATCGGCGGCGTTCCATAGACATGGTTTCTGGCATGGTTAATATGCACTTATAACCACGTGCTGCGGCAACCATAGCTAAAGCAATGCCCGTGTTACCAGAGGTAGGTTCAATAATAGTTCCACCTTCTAATAATTCCCCTGATTTTTCTGCTGCGATAATCATAGCTAGGCCGATACGATCTTTTACTGAGCCGCCAGGGTTATTGGATTCAACCTTTAAAAAAACAGTGGCTGAACCAGGAAGGACAAGGCGGTTTAATTTGACTAAGGGGGTATTGCCGATGAGTTGTGTGATGTCATGTGCTGATGTCATATTTTACCTTTATATTACTGATAGTTAATATGTGATTACTTACTATACAATTTTATACGCTATAATGTTCGATTAGTCATTTTTTTCATTGGCAATTGCTGTATGGATTGCTAATATAGATAAATTATTTGATCGATCGTTTAGTGACAATGCTGTTAACTATCAATTACACCCATTCAGGTATAAGTACACTGTGAGCGGGATCAAGTTAAATTAATTCTATATTTTATGCAGGAACTAAGGTATGCCAAGGAAAGCTACGTAGCAATACGAGCTTTTTTTTTGTCTGAAATCTTAATTTATAAAAATATAGGCTGCGAGTTGAAAGCAAGGCACTGATTGTTACCGCTATATGTCCATGTAAACATGGACATGAGCAGCCCTTGGGTGTCCGGTTATGAGTAGCTAATATATTACTAACCTTTTATTGAGGAACGAGCTTATGCAAGACTATTTACCTGAAATTCAAGCCCTGCTTTCTGACTGGTATTTACTGACGATAAACAATCCCTTGTATGTTGGGGCATTAGTGTTAACTGTTTGGTTGTGTTTAGTCTTTTTTTATAATATCAAAATTCTTTTTTTAAAAAAGAAACAAAAGCTAAGTGAGCAGGGACGTATTGATTTACAAAGTCAGTTAGAAACGACTCAGCAAGCATTAAAGCAAAGTGAAGAGAAGTTAGCTGATAGCACCCAACAAGCAGAGCAAAATACACAGGCCGCCGCTGACTTTGTTGAACAAGTGAAGGAGAGAAATCTTGCGATTGTTGCTGCAATTAGATCATTAGCAGCGAAATTTGATTTAAATGAGCAGTTAGTTGGTTCTGATAGCGATATGAAAGCTGAATTTATTTGGCAGCAACAAGATAATATTGTGGCTCAGCTGGCTGAGCGTTTAGAAGCAGCACAACAAGCGAATAATGAGCGTGAAACGATTCATCAGCAAGAAATTGACCAATTGCAGGAAAAGGAAGCTTTAATTAATTCCTTGCATGCAACATTAGATGCGCAAACTAAGCAATTTGCACAATTAGAGCAAGCCTTAGAAGTGCAAAAGCTAAGGCAACAAGAGCAACAAAATGAAGCGCAGCAGTTACTAGCGAATACTTTGGAGAAACACCAATTAGATTTCACCCGACTTCTGAATGACTTGAAAAATCAAAAAAGTGTACAAAATCAATCTGTTAAAGAGGTACCGGTTGCCGAGTCTACAAAACCAGAACCTGTCGTTGTCGAGGAGCTAGAACTTGTAAGCGAGCCTGAGGCACCTATTTCAGAGCCTATTATTCAGCCAGTTAGTCCTATAAGCACTGATATTCAGGTTGACACGGTGACTCCTGAAGTTATTGAGCCTTTAGTTAATGAAGCGCTAGAAGTAGATATTCCTGCTGCAAGCCCCACCCCAGATAAAATAGACGACCAAGCAGCAAAGATTGAACCAGTCGCTGCACCTAAGCCTGTAAGCGCGCCAGACATTGTTCAGCCAGACATTGTTAATATTATACGAAAAGAAACGCCTGTTGTTGATAAAATGGAGCCAGAAGAGATAAATTATAATGCTTCTAGCCTACATTTAGGGGGGGCTTTTAAAGGGCTATTAGGGAAAATAACAGCTAAGAAAAAATCGAAAGATAAGCCAGCAGTAGAGCTAAGTGAGCAAGTCGAAAAGAAAGCTAAAAAATCTCCACTTAAATTAAAAGGGCTTTATAATAAACTAGCTTCTAAAGGTAAATAGTCGCCTTATTTTCTCTTGATGATCTATTGGAATAGAATAGATCATCAATATATTTCACAACGCTCGTTTTTAAAGTGAACTATGTCACGCTGGAAAGCCCCTCTCCCGAAATCCTCTCCTTATATAACGCCTGCAGGCTATCAACGTTTAGAACTGGAATTAAAAAACCTCTGGATTAAACGCAAAGAAGTCGTTGAGGCTTTATCAGCTGCAGCTGCGGAAGGTGATCGCTCAGAAAATGCGGAGTATATCTATCGAAAAAAAGAATTACGTGGCCTTGATCGGCGTATACATTTTTTACAAAGGCGTATGCCGCTATTGAATATTATTGCTGATAGCCCCGCTGATCAAGATAAGGTGTTTTTTGCTGCTTGGGTATTGTTGGAAAATGATAAAGGGGATGAGCTACTTTATCGAATTGTTGGAGCAGATGAATTTGAGGTGGATAAGCGTTATATCAGTTTAGACTCGCCATTAGCACAAGCTTTATTAAAGAAAACCTTTGATGATGAAGTGCTGATTCGTAATGAGCATCAGGCAGTGCGTTACTCAGTATTGGATATTCAATATGGGAATGAGTTTGTTGTGGATTAATTTTTTGGGTAGTTGGGAGTGAGAATTCAATAATATCCTCGTTCCTTATCAGTTTTTTTGAATCATTTTTTATAAAAGTAATGAATAAGATATTTAATAAGAGTTTTATCACTAATTTTTTGGCAGCACTCTTAATTGCAGCAGGCTATTTTTTACCGGTTTATCCAGAATTAATTAAAGCCATTGGTTTTTTTGCTTTATCGGGTGCTTTGACCAATTGGATAGCCATTCATATGCTATTTGAAAAAGTGCCTTTACTTTATGGTTCTGGCATTATTCCTAACCGGTTTGAAGAATTTAAAAACTCTATTAAGCATTTGATGATGCATCAGTTTTTTACTTTAGAAAATGTTGAGCAGTTTATAGAAAGTGAAGAGCAAGAAGGGGAAAAACTATTAAATCTTGATCCTTTATTGGCTGCGGTCGATTATGATCGTATCTTTGAAGGTTTGATTTCTTCCATTATGGAATCATCTTTTGGTGGTATGTTGCAAATGATGGGAGGACAGGAAGCGCTTATTCCCTTAAAAGAACCGTTTACTGAAAAGATGAAGGTGACTTTAACAGAAATGGTCGAGTCAGATAAATTTAAGGCAGCCTTAAAACAAGGGTTAAATGCTCATCAAATTGGTGAAGATATTTTAACTAAAATTGAAACAGTAATTGATAAGCGTCTAGCAGAATTAACGCCTCAGTTAGTTAAAGAAATGGTACAAGCTATTATCCGTGAGCATTTAGGATGGCTAGTCGTTTGGGGTGGGTTCTTTGGTGGTGCAATGGGGGCTGGTTTTTACTTCGTTTAAAACGGGGAGTAGGGGGCTGACAGCGGCAGTTGGTACTTTTCCACTCCAAGTTGACATTAAACTGGGCACGGGACATTATGGCAGAGACGCATTGTGTGAACAGGCGCGCCATCCTACCTCATGAAATACTTGGGTCTCCTGTTGCCAAATATTCATTCACATACGGAGCGAATTGGATAAGCCCCAGTACGCCCTGCGTCCGTTTCACAACGCACAAAAGCCGCTACGTTAAAGCTCTACCTCAAATGGCTTGACGGCTGTCGGGATAGCCTCCCTCGCGCACTGCTACCGCAGTACACTTTGGCTTGGCGATAACCCTGTCGCCAACTGCGGACTAAAAATCATCACTTCGCTATCGCTCCGTTTTCCTGATTTTCAGCGTTCGATTAATATGGCAATACAACAAATAACCCCTATTTTTTTACAATATGAATTATTAGAAAATCCAGAGGCATATTTTTTATTAGATGTGCGCGAGCCTTTTGAATACCAAATAGCTAGTTTGCAAAATAGTGTATTAATACCTATGAATCAAATATCTGAGCGTTTTCAGGAGTTAGATAAAAAGCAGTCTATAGTCGTTATTTGTCATCATGGGGTACGTAGTGAGCAAGTGGCTTATTATTTAGTACAGCAGGGGTTTGAAAGCATTTTTAATTTAAGCGGTGGTATTCATGCTTGGGCTAATGCTTGTGATAGAGACATGGCGCTATACTAAAGGCTTAGGGGCTTAGAAGTTGTGATGCCCGCGTAATATTAGGCTTATTAAGATATTTTGTTAAGGATTGATACAAAGTAACATTCATCTACTTTTGTGATCGAGGTCGCACAATATATCATTTGGCTTGTAGTAAGTTTCTTGTTCACAGAAATGTTCAAAAAAGTAGCTATACTTAGTCGGAGTGTTAATGTGTTATTGAGTAAGCAGTATGCTGGTGCTCTGCGATATATTTAGTCAAGAAAATAAGTACTAGAGTAGATTTATATGAGTAGGAAAAATAATATTGCATTTTTTTAATAAAAATAAAGCTAAAAACTGGCAGCGCAAAAGTACGGTTTTGCTTTGTATCGTTTTGTTACTAAATGCGCGGGTTCTGAATGCTACAGAAGTGGTTGTTAGTACCAATGTAGCGGGGCAGTTAAAAAATTCTCGTGAATTACAGGCGATCTTTAGTCTGCGTACTTTATATTGGCCTAATGGTGAGAAAATTAAGGTTTTTGTTTTGCCTGATAATAGTGCAGTGCATAAAAAATTTGTTAAGGAAAAACTAGGGATGTTTCCTCATCAACTACGTAGAACATGGAATCGAATGACTTATACAGGGACAGGCCAACCGCCTATTACGGTTGATTCAGTAGCGGAAATGCTAGATAAAATTCAACATACAGATAATGCGATCGGTTATATAGACAGGAGGGTTGAGGATGAATCGATTCATTACTTTAATGCCCCGTAATATCTTATATTTTGTATGTCTGCTTTCTGGTTCTGTTTGTGCCCAAGAAATAGACACTGAATCAGTTATAGGCGCGCCTACTCAAGAAGGTAATAAACTTTGGGAGGGTGTTAAAAAGACTTGGAGAGATGATATACAGTTTCATGGCTTTTTAAGCCAAGGTTTATTTTCTTCGTCAGGTAATAATATCTATGGTCAAAGTAAAAATAGCGTGTCAGCGGGTTTAACCGAAGTAGGTTTAAATATTTCTTATCGAGCGCTTAAGAATTTAAGTTTTGCAGCGCAGGGCTTATATCGGCGAGCAGGCGCTACTACAGGTGATGCAGGGAAAGTAACTTTAGACTTTGGTTTTGTGGATTTGAATCTTTTAAATTTACAAGAAGGTCGCATAGGGGTACGCGGGGGGCGAATAAAAAATCCTTGGGGCTTATATAATGAAACTCGGGATGTTGCCTTTACTCGCCCGACTATATTGTTACCGTTGGTTTATTTTGAACGTTCTAGAACCTTGTATTTGGCATTAGATGGAGGGCAGTTGTATGCGGATTACAATACGTCATTGGGTAATTTATCCTTTAAATTTAATTATGGATGGGTAAATGCTGGTGATAAGGAGTTGTTAGCCGCTATTACCAGTGATCCGACTGTATCAGGCTACTTAGAGTCAGATCCAAGCTTTATTACACAATTAAATTATGAAAGCTTAGGTGGCGAATTTATTTTTGCAATAAGTTATGCTGACCTAAAGATGAGGTACCGAGCTAAGAATTCTGGTGATCCTTATGCGCAACTGAGCGCAGATTTTGAAACTTTTATTCTTTCGGGCCAGTATAATGGTGAAAAATTTAGTTTTACCGGCGAATATAGCTTGCAATGGAATGAGTTTGCCAATATCAAATTAGGGGTGGCAGATACCTCTTCTCTCAGTGAGCATTGGTACGTACAAGCAGGCTACCGTTTACTGGATAACTTACAAGCTACCCTTCGTTATGGTTCTACTATTCAGAATATACATGACCGATATGGTAAGAGAGTTGAAGCGATCACAGGTGGAATGATACCTGGGCATTTGTTTTATGCCCAAGATATTGTTTTTGGTTTACGTTGGGACATTACACCAGCTTGGATGATTCGAGCTGAATACCATCGTATGCATGGCGCGACTACTATTAGTTTATTGGAGAACCCTGACTTTTCAAAGATAGTAAAGAATTGGAATATCTATGCTTTACAGGTTGCCTTTAGGTTTTAATTATTTTTTACCTGTAAGTTTAAATGTGTTATCTATGTAGCCAAAAGAGTTAATCTATATAAATAGAATAAATGAGATTATTTTTTATTAATAGGTATATAAAACAAAAGCGATTGAAGTCACTTTTGCTCTGTATTTCTCTATGCTTAAATGCACAGGCTGTTGATGCTACAGAAGTGATTGTTAGTGCTAATGCAGTGGGACAGTTAAAAAATTCTCATAAACTACAGGCGATCTTTAGTCTGCGTACTTTATATTGGCCTAATGGTGAGAAAATTAAGGTTTTTGTTTTGCCTGATAATAATGCAGTGCATAAAAAATTTGTTAAGGAAAAACTAGGGATGTTTCCCCATCAACTGCGTAGAACATGGAACCGAATGACTTATACAGGGACAGGTCAACCGCCTATAACAGTGGATTCTATAGAGGAAATGCTAGACAAAATTCAACATACGAATAATGCCATTGGCTATATAGACAGGAGGGTTGAAGGTGAATCGATTCAATACTTTAATGCTCCGTAATATCTTATATTTTGTGTGTCTGCTTTCTTGTTCTGTTTGTGCCCAAGAAATAGACACTGAATCAGTTATAGGCGCGCCTATTCAAGAAGATAATAAACTTTGGGAAGGTGCTAAAAAAGCTTGGCGGGATGATATACAGTTTCATGGCTTTTTAAGCCAAGGTTTATTTTCTACTTCAGGCAATAATGTTTATGGTAAAAGTAAAAATAGCGTGTCAGCGGGTTTAACTGAAGTAGGTTTAAATATTTCTTATCGAGCGCTTAAGAATTTAAGTTTTGCAGCGCAAGGTCTATATCGGCGAGCAGGGGCTACTACAGGTGATGCAGGCGAAGTAACATTAGACTTCGGTTTTGTGGATTTGAATCTTTTAAATTTACAAGAAGGTCGCATAGGGGTACGCGGGGGACGAATAAAAAATCCTTGGGGCTTGTATAATGAAACTCGGGATGTTGCATTTACCCACCCAACTATTATTTTACCTCTGACTTATTTTGAACGCTCTAGAACATTAATGTTAGCTACCAATGGAGGACAGTTGTATGCGGATTACAATACGTCATTGGGGAGTTTATCCTTTAAATTTAATTATGGTTGGGTAAATGCAGATGATAAGAATATATTAACTGCTATTACTTATGACCCGACAGCATCGGGTCATTTAAAGTCGAAACCGAGTTTTGCTACACAATTAAATTATGAAATGATGGGGGGCACATATATTTTTGCATTGAGTTATGCCGACTTAAGTATGAGTTACCAAGCTAAGAATTCTGGTGACCCTTACGCGCAGATGAAAGCAAATATTGAAGCTTTTATGGTTTCGGGGCAGTATAATGGTGAAACGTTTAGTTTTGTGGGTGAGTATAGTCTTAGGTGGAATGAATTTACAGATATTAGATCAGGTGTGGCGGATACCTCTCCAGTCAGTGAGTATTGGTATGTACAAGCAGGTTATCGGTTTTTAGATGATTTTCAAGCGACACTTCGCTATGACTCTGCAGTACAAAATATTAATGATAAATCAGGTCAAGTATTTCATGAAAAAACGGGGTTACCGGCTCAATTGACGTTTACTCAGGATATTACTTTTGGTTTACGCTGGGATATTACGCCAGTTTGGATGGTTAGAGCTGAATATCATCGTGTTCATGGTGCGACTACTATTAATTTATTGGATAATCCTGGCTTTTCAAAGATAGCAAAAAATTGGAATATTTATGCCTTACAAGTTGCCTTTAGATTTTAGTTATGCAGAAAAATAAGCACTTTTTAAGCTTAAAGTGGAAGTTTGCTTTTGGCTTAGGTGGCCTATTAATCACTCTGTATAGTGCATACGCTTACTATATTTATTATCAAGCAGTCGATAATTTTTCTAACAGTCGTGTTACAGCCCAAACCAACCAGATAAATATTGCTCAAGCTTTAACAGAAGAGTCTTTTTTTGTTTTAGATCGCTTTGTTGAATCTATCCTGTTGGTACAAGATGATGAGACAAAAAAAGGTGCGCAATTACAGCAACTATTTGATGAGCACTGGCAGCATTGGCAAGTTATTTGGGGTTTAGAGAATGCAGCTTTTTATAACCGGCAGAGTATAGAGGTTAAACGCTGGGGGGAAGATATTCCGTCTGATTCCGAAATTATTTTACGTGCTTTTACGCAAGAAGTACCGCAACACCAACTTATTTGTGCTAAAGGGTGTTTTCAGCAAATATTGACTCCAGTTTTATTCAATTCAGAAGTGCTTGGCGTTTTAAGTGTATCGGTAGCACTTTCAGATACTTTGTTACAGTATCAGCAAACCATGCGAAATGATTTAGGTGTGCTTATCAGTGACAATAGTCAGGCGCTATCTGCTATTACTCATGCGAAGAAGAATATTCCCTTATGGCAGAAAGCAAGAGAAAATTATGTTTTAGAGGATTTTCTAGGGAAGGGGGTTGTTTTTATAAAAGATAGGCAGCGTTATGAATTGCGTGTTTTTCCGATTAGTAAAAATTCAAGCAGCGCCCCGTATTTCGTTATTATTAACGATATAACAGAAGATTATAAAAATCTACAAAATAAATTACTGCAATTAGGTATTATTGGTTTAGTTGGGCTTTTTCTGGTTATTTTTATCCTACTGATCAATATCCATTTTATTTTAGCAAGGGTGGCGCAATTGTCACAAGCCTTGCCTTTATTGGTACAGCATCAATATCAAAGCTTTAGGAAGAAATTAAAAAGTCAAAGCAGTACCATTTTTAATGATGAAATGAGTCAATTAGCAGAAACTGCTGCTTATGTGGCTAAAGACTTGGAAGTCTTAAGTGATGATATTGAAAAAAATACTGAGTTATTAGTCAAAAAAAGTCAGGAATTAGAAGAAGAACGGGATTTTGTTGCCCAATTAATTGATACAGCGCCTATTTTTATTATTACGCAAAATATGCAAGGTGACATACTTACGGTTAATAAAGAGGGCTTAATGGATATGAAACTGAAGGCTGCTGAAATCATCGGTATGCCTTTTGCCAAGCTTATTTCTGACAAAGAACATTTACAAAAACTTGAACACTTAAGGCTAAATAAAGAGTCTAAAGAAATAACTTTTGATGATCGGTTGGCATTGCTAACAGAAGAGCCTATGTATCTTTCATGGATACATACTATCTTGCGCGCTAAGAATAATAGTCAAGAACCTGTGGTTTTAAGCTTAGGTGTTGATGTTTCTGAGCGCCATGTCGCAGATGAGCAATTGATTTGGCTAGCGAGTCATGACCAATTGACTGGCTTAGGTAATCGACGCAATTTTCAGCATGAACTAGAGGCTAGGCTTGCTCTCGCGAAGCGATATAAAGAGCAACTCGCTCTGTTTTATTTAGATTTAGATCAGTTTAAAGTTATCAATGATACCCATGGGCATCAGGCTGGTGATGAATTATTGCAAGTTATTGCCAGTGTTCTTAAAAAAGAAATAAGAGACACTGATTTACTGTGCCGTATAGGTGGGGATGAGTTTACGCTAGTTATTTCTGCTACAACGCTGGAGGGTGTGGAAATATTAGCAAATAAGTTGTTATATGCATTAACTCAAATTAAATATATTATTAATGAGCAGATTCACCCTATTAGCTTTAGTATTGGTGTTGCTATTTATCCACAGCATGGGGAAACTCAACAAGAATTGTTGACAAACGCTGATTTGGCCATGTATCACGCTAAAAAATCAGGTCGCGCTCGCTATCATATTTTCTCTCCTGAGTTTGAATATCAAGCCGTCTTAACTGAGCAGTTGCGCTGGAAACATATTATTGAACATGCAATAAAACAGGATGAGTTTGTTTTGTATTACCAGCCTATACTAGATATTAAGCACAAGAAAATTAGTCACTATGAGTGTTTACTAAGAATTGTGCAGCAAGATGGCATCTTATTAATGCCTGGAGATTTTATCACTCAAGCTGAGCAAATTGGCATTATTGACCAAATTGATCATTTGGTTTTAAGAAAGGCAATAGAGCAGCATTTAGCTTTTCAAGCAATAGGTAATAATTCGCGTTTAGCAATTAATTTATCAGGGCGCTCAATGAATGATATGGATATTCTGCCTTATATTGAAAACTTATTAAGCCAATCCGGTGTTAAACCTGAACTCATTATTTTTGAAATTACCGAAACCTCAGCCGTTTCTAATTTTATGTCTGCTAAGTCAATGATTAAGCGTTTAAAAGCACTGGGTTGCCGATTTGCATTGGATGATTTTGGCGTGGGTTTTTCTTCTTTCTACTATTTGAAATCCTTACCGGTTGATTATGTAAAAATTGATGGTTCTTTTGTAAAGCAAATGGATGTCAGTGAAGAAGATAGAATTTTTGTTAAAGTACTGACTGAAGTTTCACAGGCTTTTGGTAAGCAAATTATTGCTGAGTTTGTGGAGAACAAGGATATTTTAGAGTTATTAGAGCAGCAAGGTGTTGATTATGCGCAGGGCTACTATATAAGCAAACCCATCCCCGATCCTTTGGATTTAAGTCATGTTAAAGGGCTAGAGTAAGGCTTGAGTTTACTCTTAAAGGGTAGGTTAAAGGTTTGCGCCCCCATTATGCTCAAGTTATTTCATGCGCCGCCCTAAATCAAATACAATTTTATAAAATTAATTGAAAACCCACTATGTTAATGCTTATTTCACCTGCTAAATCACTCGATATGCAGGCCCCTGTCCCTGATGTTAATCCCACTCAAGCAAGACTGCTAGACGATAGTCAGCAACTGATTAATCAATTGCAAGAGCTGAACCCAGAACAAATACAGAAACTAATGGGTATTAGTGAAAAGTTATCTGAACTAAATTACCAGCGTTTTCAAGAGTGGGTGCAATCTGATTCAGCGCTTCAATGTCCTGCCTTATTTGCATTTCAAGGAGATGTTTATCAAGGTTTAGGGGCTGATACATTATCTATAGATGAGATTGAATTTGCTCAACAGCATTTACGTATTTTATCGGGTCTATATGGTTTGCTACGACCTTTAGATTTGATGCAGGCTTATCGTTTAGAAATGGGGACTAAATTTGCCAATGAACGCGGTGCGAATTTATATGCTTTTTGGGGCGATAAGATTTCTTCTTTAATTGAGGCGGATATGCCTGTTAATGAAGCGCCTGAGTTAGTCAATTTAGCGTCTAATGAATACTATAAAGTAGTAAAGCCTAAATTGATTGCAAGTAAAGTCATTACTCCTGTGTTTAAAGACTTTAAAAATGGCCAATATAAAGTTATTAGTTTTTATGCTAAAAAAGCACGTGGACTGATGGTTGCTTATGCACTGAAAAATAAAATCACCCAAGCAGAGCAATTGAAGGGGTTTGATAGTGCCGGTTATCATTTTGCAGAAGAGTTGTCTGATGATACGCAGTGGGTTTTTATTCGAGATAATTAACAAGGGCGGACTTCAGTCCGCTCAGTGTAGGGGTTGTTCAGTACAAACGGACTAAAGTTCGCCCTAATTTTTACCTATAAATGAAAGTGAAAATTTCCTAGCCCACAAGATTTCTCTAAAGTGGCAACGATCTTATTTGCATCTGCGGTAGATTCATTCGGCCCTCGAATATAAGAAGGCATTTTATCTTTACCATAACGGTAGCGAGACCAACAAAAACCAAGTTTTTCTTCACCAAAGATGTTTTTTAGAGCGTGATAACTTGAGGGGCTATGAAAACCTAAATCTTTGGCATACTGTGCCGCACCATCAAGTAGTTTTTTCGCACAGGCGGGCTTGATTTTTGTAAAGGTATAGCCACCATGTGATTCGACAATACCCGGCTTAAAAACCTTTTCATATTCTGGAATCAGCAATGTTTTTAACCGTGCCTGCTTTACCCCTAGACAGTAAACATCAATAATAAACGAGCATACAGCCACTTCACCTTGAGGTGAAACTCTGCTTACGAGCATATTACCGATACCGGCTGAAAATAAATTATGGGGTATTAGGCATTCGTAAAAAGGATACTCAATATAGGGAGCTAGCTTTTCTTGTAATAGCTGTGATGAGTTTGCTGATGTAGCCGATTTTCGTTTCTGTTTTTTTTGTTGTGCTTTTTTTTGTTTTTGTTGTTCTGTTAAAGCCATTAGACATCCTTTAAATGCGAGTAGTCAGGGTAGGTGTCTATAATATGACGTATTATTTTATGAAGCGAGCAGAAAATAGTTATATTATGATCTAATCTGTTGCAAAGCCTATCTATATAAAGCGATTGCATAAATTTTGGGAGTAAGAATATGGAATATAAAAATAATAAAGTTTTGTTGGATGCATTAGTACAATTGATTCGAGACAAAATGCCGGGTCAGTCAGTTGAACCTTTAATTTTGTTTGCTCGGCATTATTTTAGTGAGAATGCCTTTGATGATATTGCTGATAGAACTTTAGATGATTTATATGGTGCAGTCTTATCTCATTGGAACTTATTTTTAGTTGCGCCGACGCAAAAAGAACAAATTAATATTTATAACCCCACTGTTGAGGAGTTTGGTTGGCAAAGTACGCATACGGTCATTGAAATTGTATTGCCTGATAGACCTTTTATCTTAGAATCAGTCACGATGGAAATTAATCGTTATGGATTAGTTAACCAGCTGGTATTGCATCCTTTATATTGGGTCACTAGAGATAAACAGGGAAAATTATTAAATGTTTCTATCACTGAGCAAGAAGGTGCCCAACTAGAAAGTGTTGTGCATATCGAAATTAACCGACAAAGTAATATTGAATTTATTACTCAACTAAAAAATAGCTTATTAGGTGTTTTACAGGATGTGCGTGTAGTCACTGAAGATTGGCAGCCCTGTCTGGCTAAAGTGCAAGCTGAAATTAAGGTACTAAAAGAACAGAATAACCCTCAGTTACAAGAATCTATTGATTTTTTACAGTGGTTAAAAAATAATCATTTTGTTTTTTTAGCCTATAGGGAGTACGGGCTTATTAAGCAAGATGAGAAAATAGGTTTTAGTGTGGTCGCTAACAGTGGGCTAGGTATTTTGCGTGATTCAATTGCTAAGGTTCCTGAACAAAATTTTATGCCCATTAGTAAAGATGCTTATCAGCTGTTAAATACCCCCGAACCTTTACTGATTACTAAGGCAACGAGCAAGGCAAGCGTGCACCGTCCTGTTTTTATGGATTATATAGGTATCAAACAGTATAACGAGACAGGGCAGGTAGTCGGTGAAAAAAGATTTTTAGGTTTATATGCTTCTTCTGCTTATACTTGCGAGCTTAAAAATATTCCTATTGTACGTAGTAAAGTCAGTGCTTTAGCCGAGCGCTTTAAAAAAGGTAATAGTACTCATAATACTCGGTCTTTACTCTATGTTATCAATTCATTACCAAGAGATGAGTTATTTCAGGCCGATGAAAATACACTTTATCATTGTGCTATTGGCGTATTACAAGTACAAGAACAGCAGCGTGTGCGTGTTTTTGTGCGTCATGAAGTTTACGGGCATTTTATTTCCTTATTAGTTTTTGTTCCTAGAGAGCGTTATAACACTCAGTCACGGAAAAAAATTGAAGCAATTTTAGTCGATGTTTTCAAGGGGAGTGATACAGACTTTGGGGTCAAACTAACAGAATCCATATTAGCTAGAGTACATTTTATTATTCATAGTAAGGCTGATTGTTGCATTCAGTATGATGTCAAAGACATTGAGCAGCGAATCGTTGCAGCTTTATCGAATTGGCATGATGAGTTAGCAGAAGAACTCCATTTTTCTTATGGTGAAGCGGAAGCAAATGATTATTTACAGGCTTATCGTCATGGTTTTTCAGAGGCTTATAAAGAGTCTGTTTCAGCACGTAATGCTTTATTGGATTTAAAGCGTTTTGAGAAAATGATACAAGCTAAATTAGCTGTATTAGGTGTTGTGTATAGTCCGTTGACTGCGACTGAGCAAAAGCAATTATATTTTAAACTGTATTGTTGGGGGGAGCAGGCCTCATTATCACGTAGTTTGCCTATGTTAGAGAATATGGGGGTTAAAGTACTCAGTGAACATCCTTATGAAATCATCAAAAAAGGTCAAGATAAACATTTTTGGATTCACGATTTTGGTCTGGGCTATGAGAATGTTGCAGGTTTAGATTTAGAATCATTAAAGCCTCGGTTTCAAGAGGCTTTTGAAAAATGTTGGGCTGGACATGTGGAGAATGATGGTTTTAATGCCCTTGTGATTAATGCTGCTTTAAATTGGCGAGAAGTGAATATTTTAAGAGCCTTATATTTTTATTTAAGGCAAATTGGCATTACCTTTAGCCAAAGCTATGTTGAAAAAACTTTGAGTCATAATGCCAATGTGGTGCAATTATTGGTGCAACTCTTTACTGTGCGCTTTAATTTTTCTGAAAATAAAACGGATACAGCCCCACTTTTAGCGGATATTTCGAGTTTGATTGAGCAAGTTCAGTCTTTAGATGAGGATCGTATACTCAGACGTTATTTGAATTTAATTTTAGCTGCTGAACGAACTAATTTTTTCAATCAAACGGTTGATGAGAAAGGGGCTCCTTATTTTTCTATTAAGTTTAACTCAGCAAAAATTGACGAAATTCCATCGCCCATTCCTTATTTTGAGATATTTGTTTATTCACCGCGAATGGAAGGGGTGCATTTGCGAGGTGGTGCTGTGGCGCGCGGAGGCTTGCGCTGGTCTGACCGGCGTGAAGATTTTAGGACCGAAGTACTGGGCTTAATGAAAGCACAGATGACTAAAAATGCAGTCATTGTACCGACGGGGGCTAAAGGCGGGTTTGTCGTTAAAACAGCTTGTGCTAAAGCGGATTTTTTTGCCGAAGGTGTAGCGTGTTACCGCATTCTTATTCGAGGGCTATTAGATATTACGGATAATTATTTAGACAATCAAGTCGTAAAGCCTAAACAAGTGACTTGTTATGATGGCGATGACCCTTATTTAGTGGTTGCAGCGGATAAAGGGACGGCGAGCTTTTCGGACTATGCGAATGAATTATCTAAAAGCTATCGTTTTTGGTTAGATGATGCTTTTGCATCGGGGGGGTCTGCTGGTTATGACCATAAACAAATGGGGATTACTGCACGTGGAGCTTGGGTTTCTGTACAGCATCATTTTGATGGTTTAGGTATTGATATACAGAAAACCCCTTTTACTGTCGTTGGTATAGGCGACATGGCCGGGGATGTTTTTGGGAATGGTATGCTGTTATCTAATAAAATTAAATTACTGGCTGCTTTTAATCATGAATCTATTTTTATTGATCCAAACCCAAATACTGAGATTAGCTTTCAAGAGAGACAGCGCCTGTTTAACTTAGAAAAGTCAGGCTGGGGTGATTATGATACGAGTCTCATTTCTGAGGGGGGAGGCGTTTACTCGCGTCAAGATAAAGTCATCGCATTAAGTGATGGCGCAAGAAAGGTATTGGCCATCGAAGCATCCAAGCTATCACCAAATGAATTGATTAGAGCGATATTGATGGCTAAGGTAGATTTACTTTGGAATGGTGGTATAGGTACTTATGTTAAAGCCAGTTCTGAGGTTAATAGCAATGTGGGGGATAGAGCTAATGATGCCTTACGTATTAATGGCGAGCAATTGCGTTGCAAAGTTGTAGGTGAGGGGGGGAATTTAGGATTTACTCAGCTGGGGCGCATTGAATACGCATTAAATAAAGGATGTATTAATACTGATTCAATAGACAATTCTGCAGGTGTAGATTGCTCAGATCATGAGGTAAATATAAAGATTTTGTTGAATGGCTTGTTACTGCAAGGTGATATGACACATAAGCAACGGGATCTATTGTTAGAGAGGATGACAGACCAAGTTGCTGAATTGGTATTACTTAATAATTATCAACAAAATCATGCCATTACTATGATTCAGAATGAATCGGTACAGCAGCTGCCAGGGATTAAGCGTTTAATTAGGTGTTTAGAAACGAAAGCACACTTAAATTGTGAGTTAGAAAAAATACCTAATGACAAGGAAATGCAAACACGCAAGGTTTCTGGTAAAGGCTTGTCACGTCCAGAAATTTCGGTGTTATTTTCTTATACGAAATTGCTTTTAAAAACAAAATTATTATCAGAGTCTGAGAGTATCAATTTGGCACTGTATCAACATGAATTACTTACTTATTTTCCAGAACCTATACAGTCTACTTATGCTAATGAAATTCAAGAGCATCGTTTGGGTAAGGAAATTGTTGTTAATCATCTAATAAATCATTTAGTTAACCGCTTAGGAATCGTCTTTCCGCATCAATTTATGGAGGAATTAAGTTGCTCAGCTTCGGGTCTAGTTAATACTTATAGTTGGGTATGTCGTATTTTTGAGGTTGATTTGATCTGGAAAATGCAAAGTGAACTAGATGGTTCGGTGAATAAATCAGTACTGGATAATGTTAAGTTCCGGCTTAGGAAGCTAGTAGAAAGAGCTATGTATTGGTGTGTGCGTAGTGAACCACAAGGTGATGCGGATGATCACTATATACGAAGCATCGCAGAGTTAGCTGATAACTTACAAAGTCTGGTAACGGAGAAAGAGCAACATCATATTGATGAAACAGTAGATAACTTTATTAAAGAAGGTGTCAATGCGGAACTTGCCTTAAAAATTGCGCAACTAGATATTTTATTTTCTTGCTTAAATGCCGTAAAAGTACAAAAGAAAAGTCATTGCACTTTACAGGAAGTCACTAAAGGCTTGTTTTATTTGGATGAAGTTTTGAATCTTGCTTGGTTACGTAACCAAATTATCTTGCTACCTCAAGAATCCAGTTGGGAGGCTCAATCAAGGCGCGCTATGATTGATGAATACCATCAAGTTTGTTGTGTATTGCTACAAAGTATATTAGCAGAAGAAGGTAAGGGGATTACACATAAATTAGAAACTTGGCGTGAGAAAAATACGATTGCATTTGAGCGCTATATTGCCATGATTAATTCGGCTGAAGCGGATGAAAATGTGCAATTAGAAAAAATTGTGGTGATTTTAGGGACTAGTTGGAATTTAACGGTTTATGGAAATTAATTTTTAGAGTCGCGCAATGAAAGTTTTATTGATTACTCCGCCGATGACTCAGTTAAATACACCGTATCCAGCTACCGCATATTTAACAGGGTTTTTAAAGCAGCAAGGCTATACGGTGACACAGCGTGATTTGGCGATTGACCTATTATTAGATATCTTCTCACGTCAAGGGTTAGAAAAATTATTGGATCAACTAGAAACTAATTTTGCAAGTATTGATGACGAAGATTTGCCAGACAGTGTGTATAACTTTTTAGCTAATTATACACAATATTACCAATGTATTGATGTTGTTATCCGCTTTTTACAAGGTAAAGATCCAAGTCTAGCTTTGCGCATAGCGAAGCGCAGTTTTTTACCAGAAGGTCCGCAATTTGAATCTCTGGCGCAAATGGAAGAGATGAATATCGAAGTCTTGGAGCAAGCTTTTGGGCAGTTAGGTGTACAAGATAAAGCCAAATATTTAGCGACTTTATTTATTAATGATATTGCCACAGTCATCACTGAAGGCATAGATCCTAATTTTGAAGTGTCGCGTTATGCAGAGAGGCTTGCCGCCTCTAACCCTAGCTTTGATGATTTATATAATACATTACATGCGCCAGAACCTAGTTATACAGAACTCCTTATTGAACAATTATTACAACAATATATAGATCAAGAAGCACCGACAGTATTAGGTATTAGCGTACCTTTTCCAGGTAATATGTTGGGTGCATTACAAGCGGCTAAGTATTGTAAGCAATATGCTCCGGACATAAAAGTCGTCTTAGGAGGTGGTTTTATCAATACCGAGTTACGTGCACTAAAAGAGCCACGTATTTTTGAGACTATTGATTATATTTGCCTTGATGATGGTGAGCGGCCTTTATTAACCTTGTTAGAATATTTTAAAGGTGATCGGCAGCGTGAAGAGTTGCTTAGAACTTATTATTTACAAGCAGGACAAGTCGTTTTTAATGCTCAGTCAACTTTACATGATATTGCCCAAAAAGAAGTAGGGACACCCAGTTATGAAGGCCTACCTATCGGTAAGTACTTGTCTTTGTGCGAAGTACTTAACCCTATGCATCGAATTTGGAGTGATGGGCGTTGGAATAAAATCACAATTGCCCATGGTTGTTATTGGGCGAAATGCAGCTTTTGTGATATTAGCTTAGACTATATTGGCAAATACGATGATGCAGGTGCGGATATTACCGTACAACGTATTCAAACTTTAATTGCCGAAACAGGGCAAACCGGTTTTCATTTTGTTGATGAAGCCGCACCGCCTAAAGCTTTATTTGCATTAGCGAAAAAACTAATCGAGCAAGATATAGTCATTACCTGGTGGGGTAATATTCGCTTTGAAAAAACCTTTACAGCAGAAAAATGTCAGTTACTAGCAGATTCAGGCTGTATTGCCGTGAGCGGCGGTTTAGAAGTTGCCTCAGATAGACTGCTTACCTTAATGCAAAAAGGTGTCAGCGTTGCTCAAGTGGCTAAAATCACCAAAGCATTTACGGATACAGGCATTTTAGTTCATGCGTATCTGATGTATGGTTTTCCCAGCCAAACTGAACAAGAAACGGTGGATGCTTTGGAGTATGTGCGCCAGCTAATGTTTAATGGCTGTATACATTCAGCTTATTGGCACCGCTTTGCTGCAACTATACATAGTCCGGTGGGTTTAAACCCTGAACAGTATGGAATAGAGCTTATTGCGAATAAAAATGTTTTATTTGCAGAAAATGATGTGGATTTTATAGACTCAGTGCAAACGGATCATGATTTTTTAGGAATAGGGTTAAGAAAAGCTTTATATAACTACATGCATAATATGGGATTTGAATATCCAGCATCATTTTGGTTTGATAGGCAGGTCAGTGAAACGCAAATAGAAAAAGATTATATCGCTCGGTGTTTGTATTGAAACGTCTAAATTAGATTGAATACAGAGCATTCAGCCTATTTTTGGTCTGTTTACACTTAAGGTGAAACATTCTGGTTGGGTCCGCATTGCGTACCTTTCGGTATGCAACAAATCTATCTCATGAAATACTTGGTGCTCCTGTCGCCAAAAATTCTTTTATATACGGAGAGAATTGGATGATCCCTTGTACAACTCTGTGCCCACTTCACAACGCACAAGTGTAGGCGACAATTTTGTCGCCTACTGCGGAGTAAAAATCATCACTTCACTAGACATTTTAAATATGTTTACGAGAGAATTTAAGTCATCACGCGTTTAATTCTCTCTAGTGCAGTTTGTAAGTTCTCCATACTAGTCGCAATTGATATTCTGATATGGCCAGGACAGCCAAATGCCGAGCCAGGTACTAAAGCAACATCCGCTTTTTCAATAAAGTATTCGGCTAAATCGAGGTCGTTATTAACGCCATCAAGTTGCGCTATTAGTTTTTCGACATTAGGGAATACATAAAAAGTCCCATCAGTTTTTAAGCACTCAACACCCGGTAGTTTATTTAATTCTTCAACGACATAGTCATGACGTTTTTTGAATTCTACCAGCATCGTATCAATGCAGCTTTGATCACCCAGTAAAGCTTCTTCAGCGGCTACTTGGGAGATAGAGGCGGGGTTTGATGTGCTTTGTGACTGCACTTTACGCATGCCTGTAATGATCTCTGCAGGCCCTGCGGCATAACCAATACGCCAGCCTGTCATAGAGTAAGCTTTAGATACGCCATTTAAGACCATGCAGCGATCATAAAGCTCAGGGCATGCATTGAGTATATTAACAAAGCTTCCTTTTTGCCACAGAATATGCTCATACATATCATCAGTAGCAATAATAATATCAGGATATTCCAATAAAACAGTGGCAAGCGCTTTTAACTCTTCTAAAGTATAAGCCACACCTGTCGGGTTGGAGGGACTATTAATCACAAATAAACGCGTTTTATCCGTAATCGCTGCCCGTAATTGTTCAGGCGATATTTTGAACAATTGCGCTTGTGTTGTTTCAATAATAACCGGTGTAGCATCAGCTAATAACACCATATCTGGATAAGAAACCCAGTAAGGTGCAGAAATAATGACTTCATCACCTCTATTTAGCAATGCTTGCGCTAAATTATAAAAGCTTTGCTTGCCGCCCGAAGAAACTAAAATCTGTTTTAAGTTGTATTCAAAGCCATTATCTTTTTTGAATTTATCAATAATGGCTTGTTTTAAGCTAGGTGTGCCATCAACAGCAGTATATTTTGTAAAGCCATTATTAATTGCTTTGATAGCGGCTTCTTTAATGTGAATAGGGGTGTCAAAGTCCGGTTCTCCGGCTCCTAAACCGATAATGTCTCTACCTGCTGCACGCATTTCAGCAGCTCTCGCTGTAATGGCAAGCGTTGGAGACGGTTTGACTGCGCTAAGACGGTCAGAAAGGTTGATGCCCATTAAGCTTCCTCAAGTCAATAAGTGATAGTTGGGGTGAATTATACCCTAGGAATAATAGTTTGTTAGAATGTCTAATTACTCAAGATAATGTCAGAAAAGGTGCGTGTGGACAAGCTATTTAATATTCATAGTCAATTTAAACCAGCGGGAGATCAGCCAACGGCCATTAAGCAGCTGATAGAAGGCTTAAATGATGGTGAAGTGCATCAAACTTTACTCGGTGTGACTGGCTCAGGTAAAACCTTTACTATTGCTAATGTAATCAATGAGGTGCAGCGACCAGCTATGATTATGGCGCCGAATAAAACCTTAGCAGCGCAACTTTATGGGGAAATGAAAGAGTTTTTTCCTGAAAATAGCGTTGAGTATTTTGTGTCTTATTATGACTATTATCAGCCTGAAGCTTATGTACCTGCGTCAGACACCTTTATTGACAAAGATGCCTCGCGCAATGAGCATATAGAGCAAATGCGTTTATCCGCAACGAAAGCATTACTTGAGCGCAAAGATACCATCGTAGTGGCTACTGTTTCCGCTATTTATGGCTTAGGCGAGCCTGAATCTTATTTTAAAATGGTTTTACACCTAGTGCGTGGCGATATGATTAATCAGCGTGATTTATTGCGCCGTCTAGCAAGTATGCAATATACACGCAATGATATAGAACTACGCCGAGCAACTTATCGCGTGCGAGGTGAGGTTATTGATATATTTCCAGCAGAATCTGAAGAAGCCGCTTTACGCATAGAATTATTTGATGATGAAATTGAGCGCTTATCACTATTTGACCCATTAACGGGGGAGATTTTACACCGAGTCGCTCGCTATACAGTTTACCCTAAAAGTCACTATGTAGCGCCACGCGAAAAACTACTCGAAGCGGTAGAAAAAATTAAAGTTGAGTTAAAAGGCCGCTTGGAACAATTACGCTCAATGAATAAATTAGTAGAAGCTCAGCGCTTAGAGCAGCGCACTTTGTTTGATATTGAAATGATTTACGAGGTCGGTTACTGCTCTGGTATTGAAAATTATTCACGATATTTATCGGGCCGTGACGATGGTGAATCCCCGCCTACTATGTTTGATTATTTGCCGGATAATGCTCTGATTATTATTGATGAAAGTCATGTTACGATCCCACAAATTGGCGCGATGTATAAAGGTGATCGCTCGCGTAAAGAAACTTTGGTGGAGTACGGTTTTAGGTTGCCTTCTGCTTTAGATAATCGTCCAATGCGTTTCGATGAATTTGAAAGTAGAGTAGGGCAGAGAATTTATGTTTCAGCTACTCCGAGTCGCTATGAAAAAGAAAATTCAGGTCGCTTTATTGAGCAAGTTGTTCGGCCAACGGGGTTATTGGACCCAGAAATTGAAGTACGGCCAGCAACAAGCCAAGTAGATGATCTATTATCTGAAATCAATATTCGGGTAGATAAAAAAGAGCGCGTACTGGTAACAACTTTAACAAAAAGAATGTCTGAAGATTTGACTGAATATTTAATGGAGCATGGTGTACGCGTGCGTTATTTACATTCAGATATTGATACTGTTGAGCGCGTAGAAATTATTAGAGATTTACGTTTAGGTGAGTTTGATGTGCTAGTCGGTATTAACTTACTGCGTGAAGGCTTGGATATTCCTGAAGTTTCCTTAGTCGCGATTTTAGATGCCGATAAAGAAGGTTTTTTGCGATCTGTTGTTTCTTTAGTGCAAACCATAGGTCGTGCTGCGAGAAACTCAAATGGAAAAGCGATCTTATATGGCGATAAGATAACAAAATCTATGGCTCAAGCCATAGAAGAAACACAAAGAAGGCGAGAAAAGCAAATGTTGTTTAATGCCCAGCAAGGGATTACGCCTACGACTATTTTTAAATCAGTTACAGATATATTAGAAGCAACTATTCCAGGGGCGGGGCTTAATCAAGCCTCTAAAAATAAAGTAGCGGAGCAAAAAAACAATTACACAGCATTATCTCAAAAGGAAAAAGAGAAAAAGTTAACGCAGTTAGAAAATCAAATGTATAAATACGCAAAAAACCTAGAATTTGAAGCCGCCGCAAGGGTTAGAGATGATATAAAACAATTACAGTTAGAAATGTTGGTTTAGTTGTTGCAATAAGATTTTTTTTTAATTATAATAAGTAGTATAAGTTTTAGGCGTGTAGCTCAGTCTGGTTAGAGCGCTACTATTACATGGTGGAGGTCAGTAGTTCAAATCTATTCGCGCCTACCAAAACTTATGATTATATTTATCATAAATATAATACCAAAAATATAGATACAATATAGGCGCGTAGCTCAGTTGGTTAGAGCACTACCTTGACATGGTAGGGGTCGGTGATTCGAATTCACTCGTGCCTACCATCTAAACTATTGTTTTAGATGGTAATTATAAAAAATAAATTTCTCTAAAAAAACGCTGTGGCTGAAACACTGGCTGAAAACAGTTGTAACGCGTGTGTAACGCGCCACATGAATAACGAAACAAGCTCATTTAGTTTACGAAACATGTAAATAAATATCACCTCTATTTTACCTCAGCATCAACCCTCGTTTTATACCCACCACCGCTTATTTCATGTTCTA
>Ga0256840_1000256_pt1 | contig 53088 bp, 47 predicted proteins | sample 355202metaG_FD_185969 | JGI IMG/M metagenome (GOLD analysis project Ga0256840, IMG submission 185969) | Hydrothermal vent microbial communities from Mid Atlantic Ridge, Atlantic Ocean - 355-202 | ecosystem: Environmental > Aquatic > Marine > Hydrothermal vents | place: Atlantic Ocean: Mid...
TAGCGAATACCTGTCGTTCGACTTGCATGTGTTAGGCACGCCGCCAGCGTTTGTCCTGAGCCAGGATCAAACTCTCCATCCTTATCTCTTCCTTACCGCTGCTGCCTGTTTTTCAATGACCTGTAACTTTCAAATTCTTTGCATTTCGTTCGCAACCGATGAATATACTACCACAACAGATATGACAACACAATAGCCTGAATGTGAAATGTACGTTAATCTGCTGTCCTGTAAGTGGGAGATTTCTTAACCTCTTTAAGAACATAAAATTCTATTTCGTCTTTCGGCATGAATTCTTCAAACCCTTCAACTTTTAATCCACCTTCTTGAGGAGCTTCTAAAGTCTCAACATCATTCTTAAAATGCTTAAGGGTTTCTATTTCACCATCGAAGATCTGCTTTCCATTTCGAAAAACACGCGCTTTCGAGGTTTTGTTAACGTAGCCATCATATAATTGGAACCCTGCTATCTTTCCGGTTTTAGATATATCGAAAACTTGTAAAACTCGGGCATGCCCGATAACTTCCTCAACAATTTCAGGTTCCATCATCCCACTTAAAGCTGATTTTATGTCGTCCAATAACCCAAATATCACATCATAGGTCTTTATCTGTACGCCAAGTTGTTCTGCTTTGGCCTTGGTCTTGGGTTCTATGCCAACTCTAAACCCTAATATAACACCCTGAGCTGCTGAAGCTAACAATACGTCGTTAACGTTTATATTTCCAATTCCTGCGTGTATTATTTCAATTTTTATCTCTTCTGGTTCTATTTTCTGAATAGCAGTTTTAAGAGCCCCGACTGCACCAAACGTATCAGCTTTCACGATCAAATTTAAAATTTTCCTTCCTTCTGTTTTTGCAAGCTCAAAGATATTCTCTAATCTAACATGTTTTATTTTGGTCTTAGAAGACTGAGCATACATTTCTGCGTAAGCTCTAGCCTCTTTTTGACCAGAAACAACATAAAGCATGGAATTAAAATCAGGAACTTCGTTAAAGCCAAGTACCACAACCGGATCCGAAGGATTTGCAATTTTTACTCTTTTCCCATTCTCATCAAGTAGAGATTTAACTTTACCATAAGTTTTGCCAGCAACAAAGAAATCTCCCATTTTTAGTACGCCGTCCTTAATGACTACAGTCGCCACGGGCCCTCTAAACCTATCAAGCTTTGATTCTATTATGACACCTCGGGCTTTTCCTTCTGCTCGACATTTGATCTCTCTCAATTCTGCCACTAAAATGATCATCTCCAACAAATCATCAATACCAAGCCCGGTCTTTGCTGATATAGGAACAATAGGTGTATCTCCACCCCAATCATCCGGAACGATGTTCAATTTATTTATAAGTTCTTGTTTTGTTAATTCCACATTGGCGTTGGGTTTATCAATCTTGTTTACTGCCACTACCACCGGAACACCGGCAGTTTTAGCATGGTCATAGGCTTCTACGGTTTGAGGCATTACTCCATCATCTGCAGCAACAACCAAAACTACAATATCAGTAGCTTGAGCTCCACGAGCCCGCATTTCTGTGAAGGCTTCATGACCTGGTGTATCTATAAAAGTTATACTTTTCCCATCAATTGTAACTTTATAAGCACCTATTGACTGTGTTATGCCACCAGCTTCTTTTTCAGCAACACGAGTCTTTCTTATTTTATCGAGAAGAGTCGTTTTGCCATGATCAACGTGGCCCATGATCGTTACCACTGGAGGTCTTGGCTTTAACATTTCTTTGTGTTCTATATAAAACTTGTCAAACTCCTTTCTTAAAGGATCTGCGATTTCTTTTCTCTTGGGAGTCACAAAATTCACATGTATAGAGTATTTCCTTGCGATCTCTTCTACGGCTTTGCGATCAAGAAGTGTATTTATAGTGAGAGCTTTTCCCTCCATGAACAGATCTTTTATAACTTTGGAAGTCGATATACCAATCTCTTCACAAAATTCCCTGAGAGTTATATTTTCTTCGATTTCTACATCTTTCTTAATTGGAATTTCACCATGCTTTTCCTCTGGAGCTTTTAGATTTATTTCCTTTTCCTCAATCTTTTCTTCATGAAGCTTGTTTTTTGCTTTGGATGGATTCTTTGTTTTAACAACAACTTCTTCCTCTTCTACAGAAGTATAAATTTCTATCAAAGTATCCACTATAGAGCTTTCCACTGTGGACATGTGGTTCTTTGCTTCTACACCAAGATCCTCTAATTCTGCTAAAAGCTCTTTGCTGCTCATATGAAGAAGTTTTGCAAGTTCATAAACCCTTACTTTCTTTTCCATTATTTCCCTCCAGATACAAAGCCATTGACAATCTTTAAAACACCATCAACAAATGTTTCGTTGATCACTCCAACAGCTGATGCTGTCCCTTTTCCAATGTATTTCCCGAGCTCTTCTTTCCCAACACTCAATTTAAGATACGGAATATTTCTGCTTTCACACTTTTTCATAATTTGGGCTACGCTCTCACCAAAATCAGAAGAGAATACCACAAGCTTTCTGCGCTGTAAACTTGATATATAGTTTCTCAACGATTTTTGACCCACTACTATATTACCAGATTTCGACGCCAAACCTAATAGATTCAGTATCTTTTTCTCAATTTCTTCTCTCAACTGTTGGTTCCTTCCTCCATAAATTGACGTATATCTATTTTCCATCCGGTCAATTTTGCCGCAAGCCGTGCATTTTGACCCTCTTTTCCTATGGCAAGGGAAATTTGACCTGGAGAAACCGTGACATGTGCTCGATGTTCTTCTTCGTTTATCAAAACATCCATAACTTTAGCTGGTGCTAAAGCGTTGGATATAAATTGAGCTGGTTCTGGAGAAAATGGGATAAGGTCTATCTTTTCACCGTTAAGTTCCTTGATCACCTGCATTATCCTATTTCCTCCCTCTCCTATACATGCGCCAACAGGATCAACGTTTGGATCAGTTGAAAGAACCGCTACTTTAGTTCTCGCTCCGGGTTCTCGAGATGTTGCCACTATACGAACAATTCCACTTTCGATTTCCGGAACATGTTTTTCAAGTAACTTCTGCACAAGTTCCGGAACTACACGGCTCAAAACAACTACTGGCCCCTTTGTTCTTTTCTGAACCTCCAAAACGTATCCTCTAACGAACTGTCCTGGTGTGAATCTTTCCCCGGGTATTCGCTCTCTTGCCGGGATAATGGCATCAACTTTGTTTATTCTCAAGTCCACATCTCCACCAGGGGCACGAACAACTTCCGCAGATACTACTGTATGTACGAGATCCGAATATTCCTGATACAAAGTTTCCTTTTCTACTTCACGCAGTTTTTGAATAAGCACCTGTTTAGCAGTCTGAGCAGCTATTCTACCAAATTTTTTCGTATTCAAAACATTTCTAATCGTTCGAACTTGAGAAACACCATCATCGCCTGTTTCTTCAACTACTTTATGAACACTTATTTCACCTGTAACAGGATCTATTTTAACTTCCACGTCATTTTCATGATCATTGAAATTTTTCTTGTACGCTGTAGTAAGGGCTTTCTCAAGTATTTGAATTACTTCTTCACGGCGGATGTTTTTTTCTTCCTCCAATTGTTCTAAAGCTTCCAATAAATTAAGATTAAGCATAAAGCACCTCCTTAGAATTCAATCTCCAAATTAGCCGATTTGATCCCAGAGAAATTATAAGTTTGAATATTTCCATCAACGTTTAAAGAGAAAGTTTTATTTTCTTCGTCACAAGCACTTATTCTTCCTACAACAACACGATTCTTCCCATCTTTTCCAACAAACTTTATTTTCGCAAGCCTGCCAGTAAATCTTTTAAAATCTTTCAGCTCTCTCAACGGTCTGTCAAGCCCTGGCGACGAAACCTCGAGAATATAATTTCTCAGAGTGGTTTCCACATCCAATAAGGGGCCAAGTTCTTTGGAAAATGCTTCACAATCTTTGATACTGACGTAATCTTTCATGTTATCTATGGTAATATTGATGAAAATTTTTCTTCCACGTTTATAAGATTTAAGATCAAATATCTCAAATCCCATACGTTTTGCAACGATTTCTGCAATATTTCTAACGCTGTTCAATTCTTCCATTCTAAACACCTCTCAACGATTAAACGAAATTCGAGGGCCTTTTGCCCTCGAACCTACACAAATAATATCACACAATTTGTCGAATGTCAACTATTCGTGTAGGTTTTATTTTGAGAAATCATGCTATTGGATTGACAAGCGGAACGGTATAAGTTAATATGGAGTAAGAATAAAATTCAGTGATAGGGTGAGCATATTGGAAAAAATCTTAATCATCGGTGAACTTTTAATAGATCTTATCTCCACCAATTATGTGAAAGAACTATCAGAAGCTAAAAAATTCGAGAGGTATTTTGGTGGCTCCCCAGGAAATATTGCTCTTAATCTTGCGGATATGGGCCTTTCTCCCACAATTTTATCAAGAGTTGGCAAAGATCCTTTCGGAAAATCAATATTGAAGAATCTTCAAGTAAGAGGGGTAAATGTGGAGAATATTCAACTCGATTCAGTGAATCCCACTTCTTTTGTTTTGATTTCCAGATCCAGAAAAAGCCCACAATTTTTCCCCTTTAGGGGAGCAGATCAATACTTGCAAATTCCCGAAAATGCCAACGATTTAATAAGAAATTGCAACATTTTGCATTTTAGCAGTTGGCCAATTTCACGAGAACCTGCAAGAACTACAACATTAAAACTCATAGATATGGCAAAAAAATCCGACGTTAAAGTATGCTTTGATCCGAATTATAGACGTGTTTTGTGGGAAAACAAGCAAGACGGTACTCCTTTTTTAAAAAGCATTCTAAAAGATGTTTTTCTGTTAAAACCGTCAAGGGATGATGCGTTTAACATTCTTGGTAAAATGAAAGATGAGGATTATGTACACACCTTTCATAAGTTAGGGGTGAAAAATGTGATCATGACCCTTGGAAAAGATGGTGTTGTGGTCTCTGATGGAAAGGAAATGAAACATTTCCCCTCATTGGCAAAGCGCGTTGTTGATACCACAGGGGCTGGAGACGCCTTTTGGGCGGGAATGTATTATTCGATCTCAAAAGGAGAAAATGTTTTTAAAGCAGCAAAAGTAGGAAGTGCAGTATCGGCATTTAGGTTAGAAAATGTTGGTACCAATTTGCCACTTCCTAAAATCGAAGATTTGCTTTCACAATATGAAAGCCAAGAAATTGAGTAAGGAGGAATTAATTTGAAAATCGCATTTTTCAACCCACAAGGTAATTTTGATGCAAAAGACAGTCATTGGACCTCCCATCCCGATTTTGGTGGCCAGCTTGTCTACGTTAGAGAAGTTGCGATCGCTATGGCAAAGATGGGCACCGATGTAGACATAATAACAAGAAAAATAGAAGATCCAGGTTGGCCCGAATTTGTTTCTGAATTTGACTATTACAAGAACATCGACGGTGTCAGGATCGTTAGAATAAATTTTGGTGGAAAAAAATTCCTGCCAAAAGAAAAATTATGGCCTTATTTGAAAGACTATGTAAAAGGGATAGAGGCTTTTTACATCTCAGAAAAGAAAATGCCTGATTTCATAACAACTCATTACGGAGATGGTGGAATTTCCGGTGCACTGTTTTCTTCCAAAACCAATATTCCTTACTCTTTTACCGCCCATTCTTTAGGGGCCCAGAAGATGGACAAATTACAAATTACAGGAGGGAATTTTGATGAAATAGATGCCAAATACAATTTCTCAACACGAATAGCAGCAGAAAGAATCGCCATGAAGTACTCGGCATTCAATGCAGTAAGTACTTCTATGGAAAGATTCGAGCAATATTCACATAAATTGTATGAGAAGTGGATAAATGTGAAAGATGATAGCAAATTCCGCATTATCCCACCCGGGGTGAATTTGAGTATCTTCAACTCAAAAGAATGTGCAGACGATCGAATGGTTGAAAAAAAACTGAACAAGACTTTGAGCGAACACTCAGATCGCAAACGTGTAAATCTTCCACTCATAACTTTATCCAGTCGAATAGATCCCAAAAAAAACCAAATCTCAGCTCTCAAAGCGTACGCCTCAGACAAATGGTTGAAAAAAAATGCCAATCTTCTAATAGTTGTAAGAGGTATGAAAAATGTTTATGAAGAATATAAGAAGGCTAATAACTTTGAAAAAGGTGTGCTCAAAGAGTTGGTTTCTTTCATAGAAGAAAACAACTTGAAAGACAAGGTATTTTTCTTTGATGCAAATGGACAGAATGAACTTTCATCTCTTTACAGGATCTTATCTAAAAAAGGATCTATCTTTTGTAACATCGCACTTTATGAACCATTTGGACTTTCCATAATCGAAGCCATGGCATGTGGTCTTCCGGTAGTGGCTACAAAAAACGGGGGGCCATCTGAAATACTGGAAGAATCGGGCCAAAATTATGGCATTTTAGTAGAACCAGAGAACTTCCAAAGCATATCCAATGGATTCAAAATTCTTCTAAAGAATAAGCAAAGATATGAAAAATACAAAAAGACTGGTATTGAAAGAGTTGTTTCAAATTATACGTGGGAATCAACTGCAAAAGAGTATTTAAGGGCTATAGAAGAGAAGCTAAGCGTTTCTTACGAAACCCCCAAAGTACCTGAGTATTTTCTCTTTGGGAAGCTCGCACCAAAACTTGAATTTTGAAAAAAAGAGGTCTGCTATGCTTTTTTCTATCATCAAAACTTTGATTTATTGGATTGCTATTCCGTTCGGAACGATCGCAATCTTTAACATTTCATCAAAAGTCCTTTTCCACTTGAATTTCGGGATTGGTCTTGTAATTTTCGGGGTATTTTGGTCTTCGTTGGCAACTGCTTACCTCGTTTTGGATGGACATGGAACACCTTTTTCTGGAAAACATTCTCCAAAGAGACTGGTAACATGTGGCCCCTATTCCATGTCAAAGCACCCTCTTTATTTCGGCTATATGATGTACACATTGGGATTGGTGTTACTCTTTAATCTTACGCTCATATGGATATGGATACCATCGGTATTTTTTATGCTCATCTTGAGCCTTTTTGAAGAACACAGGCTCTTGAAAAAATTTCCAAACCATGTCACATATAGGAAAGGCAAGCCTTACTTTATACCTCTGAAAAAATGGAGTGTGGATCCCACAATACAACCACCTTTTCTCTTCGCATTTCTTTACATAATTGGGAAAATATTGATTCTTTTCTTGTATGACGTTAAAAGCGTTGGAAAAGAAAAAATTCCCGATCCTCCTTATCTCATTGTATCCAACCATTCTTCTTATTTTGATCCATTTTATCTCATGGACACAAACAACTCTTACATGCGTTCTCCGGTTACCTGGAGTCATTACAATGACATGAAATGGTTGTTGAATAACGTTGGAATGTTTTCGGTGAAACGTTATACTATTGATACTTCGGCAATAATCAATATCATTAGAACACTTAAAAAGGGAGGTATAGTTGGACTATTTGTGGAAAGTGAAAGAAATTGGGATGGGAAACCATTAAAGGTCAAAAACAGTATAGTTCACTTTCTTGAATCGGTAAAAGTTCCCATCCTACCTATGCGAATAGAAGGAGCACATCTTGCATGGCCCCGATGGGCAAAGCATTTTCATGTTGGAAAGATAAAAGTTGTGATTGGAAATGCGCTAAATCCAAAAGAATACCAAAAAGCATTGGATTTTGTCTTGAAAGATACCGTTCCACAAAACTCACATTACAAAGACTACCGCGGAATAGAATCGTATCTGTGGCAATGCCCAAACTGTAAAACAATCGGCTCTATCAGATCATTCAAACACGGATTCGAATGTTCCCACTGCCATAAAATATGGCTTTCTCCTGATATTAAAAAGGTACGTGAAATACATGAACAAATATATCCAAAATCCATTGAAAATTTGCCAATATCCGATGAAGCCATTGTAAATGAATCAGAATCCAAAATCTCACTGTTCACAGATCATCTTAGAGTAGCAGAAGAAAAGTTACAAATATCGGCTATAAAAGCCGCTCTTGTGGAATCGCGCCACGAGCTCTACATCTACACAAAAAAGTTGCTCAAAATAGTTCCAAGCAAGACTTCACCTTTGATGTGGAAAGAGTGGATCGATTTTCTAAAAAGAGATGATCCAGATTACTGGGGCTACAAATAAGAAAGAGTTTTGGGGCTAAGAATAGAAAAACATTACAAAGTATGATATTATCTTCAACAGATCAATAAAATAAAGGGGATTTCTGTTATGCTTTTGATGAAGCTAATAGTTTTGATTCTTTTCTCCGTAGCTTACTATTTCATAATCACCAACAAAATTGATAAAGCTGGCATATCTTTTATCGCTGGAGCTTTAATAATAGGAGTCAATTCTATAACAAAAAGCCTTCCAAACTTAACAATCACTCACAGTGGAAGTTTCGTCGATTTTGACACAATTGCTCTGCTTTTAGGGCTGATGATCATCATACCTTTCATGGGAGATGCGGGAGTTTTTCAGTTTTTAGCATTAACAGTTATAAAAATAAGCAAGGGAAACTTGAAAATTTTGTATGTTCTCACTGCTTTCACGGTCGCAATCTCTTCAGCATTTCTAAACAACGTTTCAACTGTCATGGTATTTGTACCTGTGATATTGGCCATAGCAGAATCTCTTGATAAAGATCCTTTTCCCTTTCTCATGATGATCGTCTTTGCTGCCAACTTTGGTGGTGGAATGACTCTTATAGGCGATCCTCCCAACATGATTGTTGGTTTCGCAAACGGATTTTCATTCATCGATTTCATTTTAAATGCTATGCCAGGAATAATCTTAGGAATGATTGCCGTAATCTTGCTTTTCGTAAGGCGAGAACATGGCTATTTTCGCACTGTGAAAGAGCACAATCACGCATCAATCGATCCTTTTTCCGCCATAAATGATAAAAGTCTTGCTTGGAAATCCACTCTAACATTTTTGGGAGCTGTCATAGGCTTTACTCTCCCTCAATCTTGGGGAATATCACCTTCAACAGTTGCAATCATCGCAGCAGCAGTTTTTTTGTTCTTGATAAAAGCTGACTCTGAAACAATGGAAAAGGTATACTCAAGAATAGATTGGTCAACAATCTTCTTTTTCGTGGGAATGTTTGCTTTAGTATATGCTTTGGAAGAAACCGGCATTGCTAATGATATTGCGTCCACATTATCCGTCATAATACCAAATGATTTTGTCTTAATCATAGTGGTTCTATGGCTATCTATGCTTATGGCATCATTTCTCAGTGCCGTTCCAACTGTTATGGTGATGATCCCAATCATTCACGGTTTCGAAAAAATATTTGGCCCTAACTCCCTAGTATGGTGGGCATTGGTCATGGGACAATGCATAGGTGGAAATTTAACAATTGTTGGAGCGGCTGCTAATATGGTAGTCGCGGGCATGACTAAAAAATTGGAACGCGGAAGATTGGAATTTGGCAGATATTTTAAATACTCATTTCCGGCAGTTTTACTTTCTGGTGCAGTTATAACTACATACCTCGTTGCTAAATATATAATATGAACGTCATCTACTTTCCCATATAGAGCTTGTTTTCATCAGTGAATAATATGTGCATATTTTGGATCACGAAAATGAAAATAGCTCTGTTAATTATGATATGATCAAAGAGGAGAAATCAAAATTCACATGAGGGGAACGAGTATGAGCGGACAAAAAGTTGAAATCAAGGTAGATGCAAAAAAACTCAATGTTTTTGTCATTCTCAACGAAGATGGTATTTCTGAAGATGATATAATTGGAGTTCTTAAGTCAAGCGGAATAAAAACAGGCATAATGCACGATAAAATCAAGAATATCGTTAAAAAGCCAGTCATAGGAGAACCTCTGCTCGTTGCTCAAGGTATTCCAGCTATTGACGGTAAAGATGCAATCATAGAGCACAAGTTAACAGGTGAAGTAAAAGAAAGAAGACCTGTGGTGCTGGACGATGGAAGTGTTAATTACAAAGATGTGAAATCTTACAATACTGTCTCCGATGGCGAGATTTTAGCCGTCAAACATCCTTCAACTAAAGGGAAGTCAGGAATAGACGTCTTTGGAAACGAAATACCTGCTAAGGACGGCAAAGACGTGAAACTTCTTGAAGGGAAAAACACAAAATTAGTAGAAAATGGGATGAAGCTCATAGCTTCTAAGAGCGGAATTCCGATTTTACACGACAACATGATCGAAGTTAGTGAATTGCTTGAGATAAAGGGTGATGTGGATTATTCCACAGGGAACATTGACTTTCCGGGAGACGTTCATATTAGAGGAGGAGTAAAACCAACTTTCATCGTCAGAGCTGAAGGAAATGTGAAGATCGACGGAGTAATAGAAGCAGCCACAGTCTTATCTAACGCAAATGTTGAGTGCTTGGGCGTCAAAGGTAGAAATAAAGGTGTTGTATCCGCAAAGGGGGATATCCATGCCAAGTTCCTTGAAAATGCCAATATTGAATGTAAGGGTTCAGTATACGTCGACGGCTCAATTGTTAACAGTGCGGTTCGTGCTGGAAAGATGATAAAAGTGGAAGGAAGAACAGGTGAAGTGGTCAGCTCGAATTTAATCGCTGGGATCGCTGTTATTGTCAAACAGCTTGGAGCAGAGATGTCTTCAACCACTCATGTTGAGGTTGGGGTAGATCCAGAACTCAGAGAGAAAATAAACGAACTCTCAGCGAAGATATACATAGACAAGGAAAATCTTAGCAAGGTTTCCCGCCTCATGAAAGTTCTTGAGGATCTGAGAAAGAAAAAGGGTGGTGTTTTACCACCAGATAAGGAGGAAACTTACAACAGGCTTAAGAAAACAAGATATGCTCTTTACGAAGGAGTATCAGAAATGGTTGCTGAAGCTAAAGCATATCAGGAAAAGCTTCAAAAGAGTTCTAAAGAGGGATATGTAAGGGCAACATCTAAAGTTTATTCCGGCATCGAGATTAAGATAGGTGAACAGAGACTGTTGATTGATAAAGATCTGGGACCTTCTGAATTCAAGAATATCGATGACGAGATTTCAATAACTCCATACGTTGTGTGACCTCAGACAAAAACTTATCTCGATTGAAATCAAAATCAACATTCCTTTCATCACCATCTTTCAAAAAAAGTATTGTTTCCTTGGCACGCATCCCTGTCAACTTTTCAAATGCCAGCATATAGATCTTCATCTGAAACTCGTAATCGAGCATAGATTCTTTGTCTGTACAACGAGAATATTTGATGTACTATAATTCTCTGCCTTACAATACCAAAATCCAAGCCGGTTCTTTCTTTTAAGTACAATCCGTAACGGTGTAGACATTTCTCTCAGGAATGGTTCGGGGCACTTCAAAGTAGCTTTCGATGAAATCAAATTTTTTCATTTCAAATTTCACTTCAGGTTTTGGTAGTTCGTAACTATATTTCAACTCCACCAAATCCTTCATCTCTTCCGGGATTTGCCAAAGACCGTTCTAGTCCATGAAACCATATTCTCTTAAAAGAATAAGCCAAGGCTTTTTACCCGCTTCCTTCAAACTCTCCTTGCTTAAAATCAGGAAAGCTTTAGCGCCTTGTTTGCATACATTTTCGAAGTCTGCGATTTAACTACTTCTACCGCGAATTGATCAACTGTTTTGAACGCCGATCTGTTTATCACTCCCATGCGCGAAACAACAAAATCAGCTGCCGATTTCACAAATTCTCCCTGACTTCCTATAAATATGTAGTCAAAATAACTGAGAGTTGACAATTTTTTGATTAATGCCTCGTTTTTCCAGAGAAAGGTGGACCTATAAATGCAGTAACTTTGGTGGTCAAAAACTCATCTCCATGATTTGTAAAAATCCTCACTTATCAACACTGTTCTTTATCAAATACCACATATACAGGTCAAGTTTTCCAAGCGGTAAGTTAAAATATTCTGCGACGGGAATAAGACGAGATTCATAATCAAGATAACGGGACTTTGTCCAACTTTTTGGTATTTCATCTATAATTTCGCTCGTTTTCATCAAGCGCATTATGTGTTTATCCAAGATGGCGAAATCTCCGATTCCAATATTTCTCAAAAAATGGCTCGACTCTTTCCATCCAATTCCCTTGACATTTTCCACAATATATTCTCTAACTTCTTTTGGAGGAGCAGATACTATTAGTTCTTTCAATTTTCCCACAATCCATCTATTTTCTACTATGTATCTCGCACGCGCAGATGGAAACCTATGCCCTACTTCTTTCAAAGTTTTTTCTAACTTTTCTTGAGGAAATGTGTAGAAGCCATCTCCGATCTTCCCTTGAGCAAAAATACCCCTTTTTGCCGACCAATTAGCCGTTAAAACACAAAATGAAAGTTCGGAAAACAATTCCTTCTCCGAACCATTTTTACCTACCTCCACGAATTCTTCCCACCTTGACTCAACAAGCGGAGTAGCTTCCCACCAAACATTTTTAATGAGATTTACCAGCTTATCCATGAATTACACCAATTCTTTTGTTAAATTCCCGATCAGCTTCATGAATTTACCAACAGCTTCCTTGGTTCTCCAAGGTGGATCGTATCCGGCATAACTTTTCGCTATTTCAATATCGCGTGCAAGTGAAAGTTTTTCTTCATCTACTGAATAAAAATAGCCTCGTTCTGCAAGATGCTCACTTAAATATTCTTGCTCAGTTTGCCCTGGTGTAGGAATGAGTAATCCTTTCTTACCAAGTTCAACTATATCCATTATTGTTGAATATCCAGATCGTGCTATCACAAATTTTGCACGGTTCATAAGTTCATCTCTTACCCCCTTTCCAGCGTAATTCACAACCTCAATTCCAGAAATGTTTATCTTCTTTGTTTCTTCGGGAATACCACGAACCAAAACAACTTTACCATTGAGATTCTTGATCTGAGAGACTATTTTCTCTTCAAGCATAGTCCTGTTTGGCTCACGTCCGGAAAGGGATATGAGATAATCTATGTCTTGAACTACATCCATTCTTTCGTAGTCGGAAAGAATACCTATGTACTCAAGTTTGTCTTCAGGAAAGTATGTAAGATTGTGAGCAAGATCCCCAGTTAATTCTTTGTCATCTGGAAAATCCGGCACGACAAACTTTTTAAAAGAATCCCTAAAAAAATAATTGAATTTTTCGGTCTTGTTCTTCAGAAATTTAAGAAAATCCGGTGGAATGTAACGAAGCTGGTGAAATATGAAAACTGATGGTTTGCTGCGATCAAAAACACCATATTTTGAGTCAGATATGAACAGATCTATATTTTCCCTCTTCGATATTTCAAGAATTTGTTTGTGTTCCTTGATCATGGCATTTATTATCGAAGGCATCATAAACGAAAGCTTTACAGCAAAAATACCGTTCTTAGTATAAGGACTCGGGTACATGACGCCTTCTATATATTCACACCGGTCACCAAATTCCTTTTTGAGAGCCATTAACGGCCTATGAGCAGTGTATATAATAAGATGATGTCCTTCGTTTACAAGACGCCTCATAATTGGCAAACTCCTCGTCATGTGCCCCAATCCCCATGTGCACAGTCCATAAAGAATCTTCAATTTTAAGCACCTCTCAAATTACCATATGATAGTTATCTCAGGCTCCAACTCTACCCCGAATTTCTCTTTGACTCTTTTGAAAACTTCATCGTAAACTGCTTTAAAGTCTTCAAAAGTTGCCTTCCCAATGTTAACAAAGAACCCAGCATGTTTTTCGGAAACTTTTACTCCACCAACTCTGTAACCTTTAAGACCTGCTGCATCAATTAGCCGCGCAGCATAATCGTCTTTAGGATTTTTGAAAATGCAACCCACGCTAGGCATTGTTAAAGGTTGCGTGTGCATTTTGATCTCCAAGAACCTTCGGGTTCGTTTCGAAACTTCTCTAGGTGTAGAGTAATTTAAACGTAGCAAACAACTTGTAATCCACATTTTTTCATCATGAAATATGGAGCTTCTGTAAGAAAACCTGAGCTCTGACACGTCAAGGTTATCCAAGTTTCCTTTCTCATCTACAACTGTTACTTTCTCTACACATTGAGAAATTTCTCCACCAAACGCACCACTGTTCATGAAGACTGCTCCTCCAATAGTCCCCGGTATCCCACTGGCAAATTCAATTCCTGAGAGACCTCGCCTTTCAGCTTCTTTCACAATAACGGAAAGCTTTACTCCAACTTCTGCTCGAACGTAGTTTCCATCAAACTCAAAATTTGAGAGTTTCGAAGTTGAAATCAGTGGAAGTCTCTCATTACGGACAATGGTGTTGGAGCCACCACCCAATACTTTGAATTTTTTGCCATTTTCTTGAAAAGACTTAATAATCTCAGCGAATTCACCAAGATCCCCGGGTTTGAAGAGTTTTCGCACGCTCCCTGACATTCGGAAGGTTGTGAGGCTGGAGAGATCAACCCCCTGAATTTCCTGATTCGCTATCTCCGCTTGTGTTCCTTTGGCCGTATTCGCACACCTCCCTGAACATACATGCGAAACACGTTGGATTTCTGGGAGCACATACCATCTGGCCAAAATTCACCATCGCTCCGTTTAGTTGCGTCCAATACTTTTTGGGCAGAATCTTCGCTAATGCCATCTCGGTTTCTTCTGGTTTTTTCGTTTGAACAATTCCAATTCTATTTGCTATCCTGTGAACATGCACATCAACCGCTATTGCTGGAATCCCAAAAGAAACAGCAAGAACAATATTGGCCGTTTTTCTGCCTACACCTTTGAGTTTTATAAGATTTTTTAGCGTATTCGGTACCTTTCCACCGTAACGCTCTACAACCACTTGAGCGATCTGTACGATCCGCTCCGCTTTTTGCCTGTGCATTCCCGCAGGTTTTATGAGTTCTTCAACTTCTCCTATCTTCGCTTTCGAAAGTTCATAAACCGTTGGGAACTTTTTGAAAAGGACAAAAGATGCCTTTTCTGTATTGGCATCTTTGGTTCTTTGACTTAGCACTGTACTTACCAAAACATAAAAAGGATCTCTTCGCTTGTGTTTACGTGGATATTTTTTTATTATATCTAACAATACACGTTTTGATGTCTTTTTGTCAAGCACTTTTTTAATTTTTTACACTTTTTAGCATGTCTGTGATCGAATTTATTATATCAGATGTTGACATTTTTAGTTTAATACCTGTCAGTAAATTTTGATTCCAGTCTTTCACATAAGTCTTTGCCAGTTCTTCCTTACCGGATTTCGTAAATGTGTAAGTATAAACATTTTTCAATTGTTTTAGAAAAAGCACTCGGTTTTTCTTAAGAGACTCATAGTCGTTTATGAACTTCTTGATCATCTCATAAAGCTTTCGATTTTTGCTCCACCGATTTAAATCCTTGAGATTCCACTCGTATGCTGGTTTAAAGATCTCAACAGTATCGTTTATAACGGTCAGAGCTTCTGCGTATTGTTTGCGATCTATGAAGGTCTGAGCAAGAGATTTAAATATGTCCATTACATTGGATGGCACCGCCCAGAAAGCTGTCTGCATGTACTTACCAGCCCAAATGTATTTTTTTGCTATTTCCTTTATCTTAGCGTATGTTTTTGCATTAAGAGGAGTATCTCTTAATATATTCTGAATATATTCAGAGTAAACATTTTCCCATCCTGGATAGCGATTCCATCCACCTGGGAGTATGTATATAGTTTTGTCATACCATTTTTCCATTTCACTAAGATCTTCCGTGGCAAGCTTTTTATGATAAGCAATTAAGTTTTCAAAATCTTTCTTAAATTTTGGAAATTTCTTGATCGCTTTTTGATAAATTTCGATTCGCTGGCGCTCAAAGTGATAAAGTGTTGAAGAGAACTCTGCAATAAGTCTATAAGAATTCTTTTCGTCAAAAGAAAGGAAAGAAGTTTGCAAATAGTCGATTCCGTCACGATACATCTGCATTTGAATGAGTTGATTTATATTCAAAACATTCCAAAGACTAACAAGTGAGTTCCCGGATTTCACCATTTTTCTAACAAGGAGATAGTCATCAACATAATTTGCTCTTCGATAAGGAGGATATATGGAAATTGTCATAAGATTTTGCCCATAAAAGACCCGCTTTAAAACTTCAAGTTGAGCATCTGGTGACTTTTTCATAGCAGCGTTGAGCTCATTGACAATATCTTGATCCCTTTGAGGAAAAGTAGATAAAAGGCCAAGATAAAATTGAGACGTGCCTTGTGTCCAATCCCATGCAATGGAAGTATTAAAGTAACTCACCGACTTACTGTACGACTCGTATTCACGTTTTTTGAAAATGCTGATATTTTTCTCAAGATTAAGCTCTGTGTTCTTCAAATTAGTCATTTGACTATTAAATTCTTGCTCACGTTGCCGCTCCAACTGGATAGAAGCTTGAGTCTGATTTATGTTAGGATTTGCCCTTAACAGTGCCTGAATACGCGAACTTATGTATGTTTTCGGTTCCAAATAAGCATATTTCCCTTTGTAGGATTTAAGATCTTCAATTGCTTTTGTCACAGATTGGAGCTGAGCAGAAACATTCTTAACTGCTTTCTGATAAGCACTTATGTATTGATAATTGACGTTTCCATTGAGAAAATAAACTTCACTTATAAAATTGGTAGTTTTCAATACAGCCGCCATACCAGAAACGGCAAGTGTAATAAACGCAACAGTCACGAATTTCCCTTTGTCAAGTACTACTTTCCATGTGTAATCTCCATCTTTGTTGAAAAGATTGGAATTCAAAAAGGCAAGTAAGAACATGAGTGTCATAGAATTTGGCATAAGATGTTCTGCAAAAGAGAGTACACTTGTCATAAGCGTTACCAAAGCTCCCGAAGCGAGCATCATCATCAAATAAGCGTTATCTTCAGATTGCTTTTTCAAAATCCTAAGATAGCTCAAGAGCAAAGCAACAAGCGTGAAAACAATTGCCAAAAAACCTATTATCCCCGTCTCTCCAAGAACTTGCATATAATCATTATGAGTTCTTTTGAAATTATTCCATGCGATTATTAACTGAGGATGATGATGAACGGCAACGCCTAAATAATTCAAAACATTGATTTGATACGTGCCTATCCCTTGCCCCACGATTGGATGATCTTTCCATTGATAAAATGAAGCCCACCATGCCAAAAAACGCTGTTGCCCGCTGCCTCCAGAGACAGTAGCAGATGATATAGTTGAAACCCTCCCAAATAGACTAAATTTCCCACCAGTAAAGGGACCAGGAATTGAATATAGGAAAAACTCCAGAATCACAGCCACAATCATAACTACAAGCAAAGCTTCTGAAAGCCTTTTAGATTTTCTATGAAACGCTTTTAGTTCCTTGCTTTGAACTTTGCTCTGAACGAACTTTTCGTCATTTTTAGAGCGAAAATTGTGGTAATATGTATAGCTAAGTGCGGCAAATACCAAAGAAAGTGGTATCGCGAGGTAATCTCCTCGCGTTTGTGCAAATATTATCACCGCTATCATGCCTATTGCTTCAACGGTGACTAGTACCTTTATAGTGATAAGCTTCATGTACACAGATCTTACGTTTTCCTTTGTGATCTTAAAACCCAAGGTTTTCGATGTTAAAAAGTAAAAAGCCACAAACAGCATAACCCCAAGATAATCCGGTACAAAATCTGGATTTCCTATTGTGGCACGAACATTCATTCTTGTGTAAGGATTGCCGATATGTCCAAGCCAGATATCCCATCCCCAATAAAAGTTGATAAAAGCATCAAGAGTTATAAAACCAGCACTTATAAGCAATACACCAAGAATATTGATCATGATGCGTTTATCTTTCACCCTGTTTATCAAATAAACAGCAAAGAAAAACGTCATAACGATGTACATGGAGACCTGGAATGAATATCTCAGGTATGGAATATCTTCCATTGCCACACTGATCAAAGAGAGAATCGTTGCGAGGGCGAAAAAACCCCATCCTATTGCCGGCAAAGGTACATTGACCGTAATTCTATCTTTTTTTGATTTAATAACAGCAGCCAAAAAAACTATGAAAGCCAAAATCGAGAAGAACGCGTATTTTTGAGTGCTATACTCGTAAGTCCATTGAGGTATTGTTATTATGGGAATAATCAAAGCAATCAAATATAAAGTGTATTCCTCAAACTTAGATATTTGGGATCCAGTTGTATATTCGTTCGCGTTCATCAGAGCATCTACCTACCTCTCGAATTGTTTTTGCACTCCGAGATTATATCATCTTTTTAATAAAAAAATGCAGATTTACAAAACGGAAAATAGCGTGCCAGCTATGGCAGCTCCAAGAATAATATATACCGGATCGATCCTGGTTTTAACAAAGAGCAAAAATGTAAATGCAGCAATTAAAAATGTGGTGACATCCCCATGACGAGAGCCTATTAGTGTGTATAAAGTTACAATAATGAGCGATGATGTTCCAACTCTAAGTGCAGCGTCAAGCCTTTCCTTATCAAGTTTGATAAATTTTCCAGCAACGTTAATTATGAAAATAATAATCAAGGGTGGTAGCAATATTCCAAGAGTTGATGCAGAGGCCCCCAACACTCCGCAAATCTTAAATCCAACATAAGTCGCAATGTTCACTGCCACAGGACCAGGAGTTAATTGCGAAACAGAAACAACTTGAGTGAATTCTCCTGAAGAAAGCCATCCATTTCCTATAACATTATTGGCTATTATTCCAACTATCGACCATCCTCCTCCAAAAGCAAGAAATCCAATTTTAAAAAACATCCAAAAAAGAGCTATGATTTCCATTTCTTGTCTCCCACATAGACGACTGTCACGATAATAACAAACAAAAGTACAGTATAGGAGCTTTCAAATATCAACACCAATGCACCTATAATCATGATCAGGATCTCAAGGTAATTCCATTTTTTTGTCTGAATCATCTTATACAAAACTCCACCAATGAGTCCCAAGATGGCTCCAAAGGCCCCCTTCAGAAAGCCCTTTATTAACACCGAGTTGGAGAATCGTGTCAAAAAGGCTCCGATTAACATTATCGTGAAAAAGGGTGGAATTATCACACCTATAGCTCCAGCAACGCTTCCCCTAAATCCTCCCACTTTTTTCCCAATCATGATGGAAAGATTAAAAGCAATTGGTCCTGGAATAGATTGGGCTTTTGCTAAAAGGTTGTAAAACTCCTTTTGATTAACCCAACCCTTTTTCTCCAAATGCCTAATTAAAACGGGGACCATCGCGTATCCACCCCCTATTGTAAGTGCGGATACTTTGAAAAACGTGGTAAAAATCATTAAAGAATTGATTTCCGAGTCCACTAAAAGCCTCCACAAAGTCGATGTGAGTATTATAACGTATCGTCTCAAAAACATACACCTTGGATTTCACAGACTTGAAGTTGGTGGTATAATTAAAAACGAGGTGAAAAGCTTGGAATTTATAAGATATATTCGTATTTTAATAGGTTTTTTGGCTTATATGGCATATGCTCCTTTTTTTACTAGAAAAGTGTACAAGCTCAGTGGAGAAGATAGAGAAAAATACATACGTTTTCATGTTTCTAAATGGGGACGAAGGGCTTTTGAATGGGCTAAAAGCGAAGTAACAATTATTGGCTCACAAAATATTCCCAAAAATGGTCCTTACATAATAGTTGCTAATCACAGGAGCATGTTAGACATAACTTTGATACAAGGATATATAAATCCACACGCGGGATTTCTGGCTAAAAAAGAACTTGATCATTTTTTCAGCGTTGGCGCTTTCATAAAAGCTTTAGGAGGTGAACTTATAGATCGTAGTAATCCGAGAGACGCTATCCGAGCAATAAATAACTTGATCAAACGTATGAAAACAGAGAATCAGGTGGTCGCACTTTTCCCTGAAGGAACACGAAGTATAGATGGCGAAGTTCATGAATTTAAGGGAGGATCCATGAAAGTTGTCATGAAGTCTAAAGTACCTGTTGTTCCGATTGCGATTGTTGGAACGGATAAAGCTATGCCAAAAGGTACCTTTTACATACGCAGGGCTAATATCAAAGTTTCAGTGCTTCCACCAATTGCTCCAGAATCGTTTAAAGACATGAAAACGATCGAATTTGCGAATTTGTTACAAGGAATGATCTCTAAAGAAGTCAAAAAACTCGAAGGAGGTGAGGGACTTGTTAAAAGAAGTCAAAGTCAAAGCCTTAGTTCTTGATAAAAATCACAACACCCCGGTCGTTATTCTCGGAATGGATAACAATCCTATGGTCCTTCCAATATGGATAGGTTCTTGTGAAGCAATGGCTCTTTCCTTAGCACTTGAAAATGCCGATTTTCCAAGGCCTTTAACCCATGATTTACTTATTAACACAATCGAGGCTCTCGATGCACAAGTTTCCAAAGTCGTTATAGATTCACTGCGTGAGAACACCTATTACGCCAAATTAGTGATCAAAGATTTGGCATATTCTGATTTAGAAGACGATCCAAGTGCCATGATCGAAATTGACTGCCGCCCCTCTGATGCCATTGTGATAGCCACAAAAAAACACATCCCAATTTATACATCTGATGAGATCATGCTTGAGGGTGGCATCAAACTTAATGAAACTTCCCAAAAAGAAGATGAAAAGGAATTCAAAAAATTTGTTGAAAATATGCACATAGAAGATTTTCGTGATTATTTCCGAGATATTCAAAATCAAAACAAAAGTGAAAAAAAGAAAGAGGGAAACGGGGGAGAAAAAGATTCTTGAATCCGAGATTGAAAAATACGTTCGTTCACTTCATCTTCACCCCGTTCTTGAAAAAGCGGCACTTTATACTTTGATGCTGCCGGGTAAGCGCTTAAGACCTAATTTTTTAATGGCTAGCGCTAAGGATTTTGGAGTAACTAAAGAGATAGCTCTAAAGGGTGCTGTGGCAATAGAAATGATGCACGTCGCGTCTTTAATCCACGATGATTTACCAGCAGTGGATAATGATAACTATAGACGTGGTAAACCTTCAAATCACGTCATTTTTGGTGAAGACGTGGCGATAATGGCTGGAGATTTGCTATTCTCCACCGCACTTCATCTTTGCAACAAAATAGGAGAACCTGTATCTCAAGCATTTTCAAAAACACTTATTGATCTTGTAGATGGAGAAACCCAAGATATAATCATGTCAAAAGGCGATGGAACTATTGATGAAATTGTTGAAATGTATAGAAAAAAAACAGGAGCTCTCTTTGCTTTCGCTTTTTCGTTTGGTCCGAGAATTGCCAAGCAAAGTGTTGAAAAATACGAAGAGGCAGGGTACAATTTCGGGGTAAGTTTTCAAATATTCGATGATATTTTAGATGTGACCTCAACTTTTGACAAGATTGGAAAAACTCCTCAAAAAGATGCTGCTCAGCATAAAGCCACTTTGGTTCAAAAAATAGGAGTTGAAGATTCAAAGAAAATCGCCGATACTCTTTATAGAAGTGCTTTGCAAAACTTGAAGAATTCTGAAAAACTTTTAGAAGAAGTAAAAAAAGTGGAAAAATTGTTGAGGAAGAGATAAATTGAAGATTCCCAAAATTGGACCTTTCTTTACCAAACTTGGCCTTTTTAAGAAAAAGGCTATTAAAAACAAAAAAATCCTAATAGGGATTATCGGTGTTACGTGCTCTGTTATAGTTTTTTATTTTTTCATTATGCACCGTTCTGAAATAAGCAGTTCTCCTGTGACGCTGGCAGAAGTATATGCTGTAGATGGAGCACTTGAGCCTGGAGATGGAATAATCGTATCTCCAGTTGCATCTAATACCTATGTGCATACAAGTGCCGAAACAGCTGCCAGTTTTGTTGGTAACCTTTATAAAATCATGTGGAAGAGCAAACTCCAAACGATGACGCGTGCTCCTTTGAAAGTTTGGATTCCCATTCCTTCAAACTATTACTTTGGTGATGATAGCTCAAATTTGGATGCAATTGAAATAGTCAACGGCATGCCGTATACACTTTATGGAGGACAAGTTAGAACAAAGAATGGAGTTCATTATTTAGAAGTCATAACCTACTTTCCTGGGATCATCGGAATAAGTCTAAAGCAAAACAATTCAAGCTACGGATTTAAATTAATAAAAAAAGTTTCAGATAATTCCCCAAATCTTGTAATAGTTCCTGGAAGTAATACAAATTTTGTTGGTAATATCCCGGGAATTAATCAGAATATGTGGGCACAGAATTTTCCGAATTATAACGTTTACGTGTTTTCCTACCCATTAACTTCTACTAGAAGTTTGTCCTACACTGCGAAAATCATAAACTATTTCCAAAAAGCTGGGGTTGACAGCTATACTCAGTACATGGGTAAAACATTGGCTGATCTCCTCACCACTCTTAAAGGCAAAACTTATATCATAGCTCAAGGAGTGGGTGGATTAATAACGAGGTATGCCCTTCAATCAAATCTAAATCTCAGAGGAGTAAAAAAAGTTGTATTGTTTGACACTCCAAATTTAGGAACGAGTTTTGCATCAGCTTATATGTTAAGCAATTTGTACAATGCAGGAGAAAATTTTGTAAGTCGTGAATTTTCTTTGACGCTAAAAACTGTTAACTATGCCATGAACATCTCTACATCCTACTTGCGATTACTTAACTTTTTTGCAAAAGATCTTTCGCCAAATTCAGCTTTTTTATCCAGATTAAATGATACTCCCCAACCAACAGAAACGGTTTTCCTATCCATCGTCGGGACCAAACCAAATATTTCCATGCAAGAGTCTGAGAAAATGGAAAACGCTTTTCCACAGTTGATCAACGGCAAGGGGGATGGAGTTGTCTCAGTAAAAAGTGCACTCTATTTTGGGAACATAAAATTGAAATTTCCGTATTCGTTTTATAGCATATTTGCACACCAAGATGTACAAAAAGCTTTGAAAAAATTCATAAATAGCGGGGCAACGACTTCCAAAACAGCTTTTAAATCTGATACCTTTATCGAAACAAAGAGCCCCAATTCCACAGTCAATGCACGAGTAGCCACTCCAACTATTCCTTCAAGAAGTTACAAATATTTATCTACTGGTGACTATCTAATCAAACCTGCATCTGAAGGAAAATATTTCTCTCGGTATTATTCTGTGTTTGTTCCCAGAGCCGAAAAATTGTTGGCAAGCTCAGAGGGAATCTACCTTCTTTCCAACAAGTCAATATATTTCTTATCTTTTGGAGGCCATCAACTTGTCTACAATGGAAGAATTAGATTCTCTAATACTTATAACGGCCGCTTGTATGTTGTTACAAACAACATGCAAGTACTGGAATTTTCCGGAAGTACATCAAAACTGAAATACAGGCTTCCATTAGGTAGCTATCAGTCCATATTTGTAACGGATAAAAACATTTATGCTCTTGAAAACGTGGCAACATCTACATTGCTAAAAAATGTGAACAACAAAGAAACTCTCTTAAAAATTCCGGGTAAGCATTCGATAATGCGCTATGTTCCATATAGCAATTCTTTCATAATAGTGAGCGATTCTTACATTGCTGTTTACAACGTCAAAAATCACGTGGGAACATTTTTTGAAAAAATAGAAAAGATCATGAAAAAAGCTGGCTTTAGATCCGATCAATATCTTCCGATAAATTCTGTGTATATGAAAGGTGACTTGATATATCTTCTGTCATCAAACTATATTCTTCTTGCTGTAGACATGAAAACTCACGATGTTCAAGTGATAGGAAATGGAAACATAGGTAATCTCAAGTTGGTTTTTTACAAGGATTTACTCGTTGTTGTTGGCACACGAACCTTGAATATTTACGATACCTTGAATCGTGTCAAAGTTCCTATCTACCAAAGAATACCAAAAACTGTTGACGCGATTACTTGGAATGGGGCGATTTTCCTTCTCCAAAATAAGGGAGGAAAGTATGAACTTGAAAGATATCAAAGGGCTCAGTAAATTCTTTGTCCTTTTGCTGTTGATAATAACTATGGTAATTGTCCTTGGAAAAAATGTAGACTTTTATTATTCGGAAGGAGTAACTGCTTTCAACGCTGGCAACTATCAGAGGGCTGAAAAATACCTAAAGATGGCTCTTTTACTTCAGCCCTCTTTAGAAAACACGTCTAATGTTAAGTATATGATAGGATTAAGTGCTTTGTATTCTGGCGATCTCGTTACAGCCAGAGCTTATCTTCCAAGCAAAGACTTCTTGCATACAAGTAATGCCAGTATAAACCAAGTCTCAAGAGATAATCTCTTGAAAGATATCGCTCATTGGGAAGTTCTAAGTAATCCTATTGATCAAGAAGACAGCATCAAGAAAGAACGTCTTCCTTCATGGATTGGGTTTTTAATATTCTTTTCTATATTCTCAATTACCATGTTAGCTTTCTTCCTGTACAAATACAAAAATATACGAAAGCCCTTTCATGTTTCTATCACTAAAACTACAGAAGATGAAACGATTCCTGAAAATATAATATTTGCCAAAAGCACATCAGCAAACATTTCAGAAGAACCTCCGTCGGACATGCCATCTGAAGAGGAAATAAAAGCAAGGTTGGAAAGTCTAATAAGTAAAAATAAAGATCTTCAAAAAGAAAAAGCACAAGTGATCGATGAACCTGAAAAAGTTATCCAAAGCGTAAATGATGACGCCTCAGATGATGAATTGCTTGATCTCACAAAAGCTATTCAAGAGATACTATCAAAAGAATCCGAAAATTCCCGAACGTAATTCTCCTGTCTTTCAAGCATCAATTTAGCTTTGTTTTCATCTTTTTCATGATCGTAGCCAAAAAGATGTAGTATTCCATGAATGCAAACTCTTACCATTTCTTCCCCAAAAGATACTTTGAAATACTTAGCATTTTCTTTGACATACTCCGGACAAACGTAAATCTCTCCAAGCAGATCAGGTAATTCATATTTGAATGATAAAACATCAGTAGAACCTTCAACATTCCTGTATTTGTTGTAATACGCCATGTCATCGTTATTTACAAGTATAAGGTTGACGTTACACACCTTTTTGGAGCAAAGAGGGAAAAGGTGTCTCCTACTCTGGGCTTTCATTCTTTCTTTAGAAATCACATACTCACATATATCCTTTAAAATTGATATGTTCAAAGGTACATTCTGATTATTGAAAATTTCACATTTTTGCAACTTTTATCACCTTTTCCACTTCTTCGGTGGTTTTGGGATACTCTATACGCTTTTTGTGCATGGCAAACAATACTTTTGAAAATTCTTCAACTATTTGGTCTATATCTCTTAATGTCAAGCTCGAATCATCAAGTTGTCGTTCGTTGTATATCTTATTAACAACATCTTCTACCATGTTCTGAATTTTGGAAAGTGATGGAGACTTTAGTGATCTTACAGCAGCTTCACATGAATCAGCTAACATCGCAATGCCAGCCTCCTTAGTACGTGGTTTCGGGCCTGGATATCGAAAATCATCCGGACCAACTTTAAGATTCTCCGAAAGTGCCTTTTGATAGAAAAAAGAAACCATCCTCGTCCCATGATGTTCCTTTATCATATCTTCCACTAATAAAGGAAGCCTGGAAGCACGGGAAAGCTCTTCACCATATTTAACATGTGATGCTACTACGAGATAATTCATCATAGGAGATATAGAATCATGTGGATTGACATCTCCCTGATTTTCAGCGAAAAATTCTGGACGCTTTATTTTCCCAATGTCATGAAAATATGGACCTATTCTGGCCAAAACGTAATTTGCACCTATTCTTTGAGCAGCACTTTCGCACATATTAGATAACATAACACTGTGAAAATATGTACCCGGTGCCTTTACCAACAGTTGCTTCACAAGAGGGTGTCCAAGGTTTCCAAGTTCTATCAACCCCATGTTCGAATATATTCTTGAAACATACTCAATGTACGGTAAAACACCAAGAATCAAAATCATTGATACAAACGGATTTATCCCTGCTAAAAACAGGCTTTTCAACTGAAGCGCAAAGGGAGAAAAGCCAAAGCTCATCGTGAATATCATAGCAACAGAAATAAGTGAGTCCCATAGCGCGGCTTTTGAAAAATCAAATCTTTTGTCAAATCTTTTTGTCAAAAAAATCGCACCAATGGAGCCTATTGCATACATGGCAAAAAGTTCAAAGTTTCCATTGCCAATTACAGCAGCTATGGTGGACAACGTTATTGCAGCAGCAACTCCGCTCTCTATCCCCATCAAAGCAGTAACAGCTAAAACACCAAAAAACACTGGGAGCCCGTATAGCCCAAACAATTCATATCCCACTGGGATAAGAAGAGATGTAAGCAAAAGTATGAAGGCGTACGTCCAAAAGTACTCTTTATGTATTTTGAATAAATTTACATGCCCACTCATCCATGAAAAGGTGATTGAATTTGCTCCTCCTATGAGTATGTAAGCACTTATCCAACCAAGATTAGGAACAAACGAAAGTTTACTTGCTATCAATAGCAACAATGGCATTAATAGATAGTAAGCGTACATTTTTACCTTCTCGTTATCTCGAAGCAAAACTTTCAGACTCAAAATCCTCATACGCCTTTATAATCCTTTTTACCAATGGATTACGTACAACATCCTCTTTTTTGAGGTAGACAAATCCAATTCCCTCTATACTTTTGAGTATTTTTTCTGACTCCAAAAGGCCAGACTCCTCACGTCTCTCAAGATCTATTTGAGTGATATCACCTGTTATAACCGCCTTAGATCCAAAACCCATTCGCGTTAAAAACATCTTTAACTGACCTCGAGTCGTGTTTTGTGCTTCATCGAGAATTATGAAAGCCTCATTTAAAGTCCTTCCCCGCATGTAAGCAAGCGGAGCAATCTCTATAATACCCTTTCCCTTGTAGTAATTAAATCTTTCGGGACTCATCATGTCAAATAAAGCATCGTATAACGGCCTAAGATACGGATCAACTTTTTCAAGCATATCACCCGGAAGAAAACCCAACTTCTCTCCTGCTTCAACAGCAGGACGTGCTAATATTATTCGCTGTACTTCTCCTCTCCGTAAAGATTCAACTGCCATGGCCACCGCCAAATAAGTTTTCCCTGTCCCAGCTGGTCCTATTGAAATGACAAGATCGTTCTTTTGCATAGCCTCTATGTATCGTTTTTGACCAGGTGTTTTTGGAAAAACACCTACACCCTCTATCTTTCGAGATACCCTTCCGCTGGCGTTAAAAAGATCCCTAACATCTACAGAACCTTCTTCCAAAATCCTGTCGATCATTTTTGAAAGTAATTTACTTGCCTGCTGAACAGATTTTTCTTCTCCCTTTAGCCACAATTCACTGTCAGTTATTTTCACATTGATATCAAAGTACTTTCTTATCGCTTTCAAGTTTGAATCGTATTCGCCCAAAAAACTTACAAGATCCACTGAATCTGGTATCTTAAAGCGTGAAATCGTTTCCAGTAGACTCACCTCCTAAAAAGATGCAAAAGATATAAAGACAAAACTTTTCAAGTTTCCCACTTTCTGAAAAACTAACCTTCACTATAAGTATAATACTTTATTCGAAGCTTGACAAGAGGAGTTATTATGTTGTACAATACGCAACGGACGCCAGCGTAGCTCAGTTGGTAGAGCAACTGATTTGTAATTAGTAGGTCGGGGGTTCGAGTCCCTTCGCTGGCTCCAAAGACGGAGAGGTGCCCGAGTGGCCAATGGGGGCGGACTGTAAATCCGCTGGCGGATCGCCTTCGGTGGTTCAAATCCACCCCTCTCCACCAGATTTTTTAAGAGGTGAAAAAATGGCAAAAAATACGAAGAATTTTGTAACCCTTGTGTGCACAGAATGCAAATCCAGAAATTATGTTGTTCGTAAGGGAAAGCAATCAAGAGAAAAGCTTCAAGTAAACAAGTATTGCCCCAAGTGTAAAAAGCACACCCTTCACAAAGAAGCAAAATGAATTCGTCGCAGGCCCGTAGCTCAATTGGCAGAGCATCGGTCTCCAAAACCGGGTGTTGCAGGTTCAAGTCCTGCCGGGCCTGCCATATTCCTAAGGGGTGAATAATAATGGCAAAAACAAGCATAAAAAAGTTTCTCAGTGAAGTTAAAAGTGAAGCAAAAAAAACAACCTGGCCGACGCGTGAAAAATTGTTGTCGGCAACGGGTATTGTTTTGCTTATTATAGGCATCACAGGTATTTACTTTTGGCTTCTGGATATGGGATTTTCAACCTTCACGAGATGGCTTCTGGCTATTTTAGGTGTGAAATAATAAATGCGGAAATCCTGGTACATAGTTCAAACTTATTCCGGACTCGAACAAACTGTAAAGGAGTCCATAGAGCAAAAAAGGGATCTTTTTAAGCTTCACGATCTCATTGATAGGGTTATTGTTCCCGAAGAACGAATTATTGATGTCAAAGGGAAAAAAATTGAGAAAAGTCGTGTCCCCTCAACAGCAAAATTACACGTCAGTTCTGGAGATTCTGTGACCAAAGGTGACATGCTTGCTGAATTACCAGAGATCCACGTTAAACACGATGGAAAAGTTACAGAGCTTCGTAACATGCGAAAGCTTGTGATTGAATCGATAGATCGAAAGAACAGCAGGACATATTATGTTCCTTCGTCTCGCGGAATAGAAACCGGGATACGCCTTGGTTCAAGATTAAGAGAAGGAATGCCTATATCAAAAGATAAGACTATATTTTGCGAAATAGATGGCAAAGTTGTCCAAAACGATCGCGTTAGGAAAATAATAATTAAAACCATCGATGGAGAAGAAGAGATTTATTTTGTTCCATTTGAGACTTTCAATAAATCAATAAGACTTCATCAAGACGTCAAAGCCGGAATGCTTTTAGCAGACAAAAAAATCTTTACCGCAACAACTGATGGTATTATCGAAATAGATACATACGGAGCTTATAGGGAAATAAAAATTTCTAAAGTGACTACAAGGCGTCTCTTTCCTGGTTATGTTTTTGTAGAAATGTACATGACCGAAGAGACATGGGAATTGATTAAAAGTATAGAGCATGTTATCAACTTTGTTTCCAATGCCGGCCAGCCTATACCTGTAAAATCCAAAGACATGAAAGCTATTCTAGGGCTTTCAAGCAAAGAGCTCAGAGAAAAAGTGGAAGAAGTAAAAGTCGAAATAAACATAGACGTTGGAGAACGTGTCGAGATTAAAAGTGGTCCATTCGAAGGTTTTACAGGTGTTGTTCAAGAAATAAGACCCGAGAGAAAGGAAATAACCGTAACCGTTACAATATTTGGCAGAGAAACACCTGTCATTTTGCAAGTTTCCGAAGTGGAGAAAGTTCAAAATTGAATTCTGCAAGGGCACTGCCTCTGCGTTTGCTTATAAGTTTAGTGGCAGGGGAATTCCCCGTTAAAGACCACAAGGAGGTTTTAGACAATGGCTAAAAAGGTAATCAGGCAAGTGAAACTTCAGATTCCAGCAGGAAAAGCTACACCTGCTCCACCAGTTGGTCCTGCACTTGGTCAGCATGGTGTAAATATTATGGCATTCTGTAAGCAATTCAATGCTGCGACGTCAAGTCAGGCTGGGATGATAATTCCGGTTGTAATAAACGTTTATGAAGACAGATCTTTCACCTTCGTCACCAAAACCCCACCAGCTTCTGTTTTGATTCTCAAAGCTGCTGGAGTTAAAAGTGGTTCTGGAGAACCCAACAAGATAAAAGTGGGGAAAATAACCAAAGCTCAACTTCTTGAAATCGCAAAGATCAAAATGGAAGATCTTAATGCTCGTGATTTAGAAGCAGCTTCTCGAATAATAGCGGGAACAGCAAGAAGCATGGGCATAGAGATTGTGGGATGAGGTGAAGAGAAATGTCAAAACACTCTAAGAGATATTCTGAACTTCTTGGAAAGTACGACAAAAAGGGATCTTATTCTCTTGAAGAAGCGATAAAGATAGTTAAAAATCTTTCCAACGCAAAGTTTGATGAGACGATCGAACTTTCAATAAAAACAGGAATAGATCCCAAAAAAAATGAACAACAGATCAGAAATACAGTCTCACTTCCAAATGGAACTGGAAAAAAGGTTAAAATCTTGGTTTTTGCTGTTGGTCCAGATGCTGAAGAAGCCAAAAACGCTGGTGCTGATTATGTTGGAGGAGAAGAATTGGCGAAAAAAATTACCGATGAGGGATTTTTAGATTTTGATGTGGCTATAGCAGCACCAGATACAATGAAATTTGTCGGGAAACTTGGTAGAATACTTGGACCAAGAGGATTAATGCCCTCTCCTAAATCCGGAACAGTTACAAAAGAAATAGGCAAAGCAGTTGAGTCCTTTAAAGCTGGAAGAGTTGGAGTAAGGAATGATAAAACTGGTAATCTTCACCTTCCGGTTGGTAAAAAAAGTTTTAGCAATGAGAAGCTCAATGAAAACATTAAGTCTGCGATAGAACAAATAAATGCGCTAAGGCCTCAAGGAGTAAAAGGTCGCTTTATACATAAGATCGTGATCTCTCCAACTATGGGCCCTGGCGTAAAACTTGACTCATCACAGTTTGAAATCTAAATATTTTCAGATAGTTTCGTACCAAAGACAGTGGGATTTTAAAAAACCTTGTCAGGTTGCCCACCGAGGTGCGTGGATTGTTTTTGATCTACGGCCTCGTGATGCGAGGCCGTTTTCTTTAAAGGAGGTGTACCATGCTCAAAGAACAAAAGATACAAATAGTTGAAGAACTAACGAATGCTTTATCAAAGAGCCCGCTCATACTTTTAACGGATTATAAGGGAATGAATGTGGATGAGATAACCAAGCTCAGAACCGATTTACACGAAGTGAATTCTAAATATCGGGTTGTAAAAAATACTTTGTTGAAGATCGCGTTAAAAAATGTAAACGTTGATCTGGAAGAACTGAATTCTGCTCTTGAGGGAACTACGGCGTTACTTTACACTGAAGGAGATGCAGTACTTGCACTTAAAGCTCTTTATAAGTTCATAAAGGAATACAAAAAACCTGTAGTAAAATGCGGAGTAATGGATAATAAATTCATCACAGCGGAACAAGCCAAAGAATTTTCCAAACTTCCACCAAGAGATGTGCTTCTCGCTCAACTCATTGGGCAAATGCAAGCACCGATTTATGGCTTACATGCTGTATTGTCTGGCATTTTAAGAAAACCATTGTACGTTCTAAACGCCATTAAGGACAAAAAAGAACAACAATAGGGATTTTTTCAGGAGGTGTGTTAAAATGAATAAAGAAGAAATTATCAAAGCAATTGAAGAGATGACGGTCGCTGAACTTGCAGATCTTGTGAAAGAGCTTGAAGACAAATTTGGAGTTAGTGCAGCTGCTCCCGTGGCGGCTGTTGCTGCAGCGCCTGCTGGCGGAGCTGCTGGTGGAACTGAAGAAGCGGAGGAGAAAACATCCTTTGATGTTTTCCTTAAAGAAATTGGCGACAAAAAGCTTCAAGTTATCAAGGCAGTTAGAGAAATTACCGGACTTGGCCTTAAAGAAGCAAAGGATGTTGTAGACAAAGCTGGTTCTCCCGATTCGTTCGTCAAAAAAGATGTAAACAAAGAGGAAGCAGAGCAAATCAAAGCAAAGCTTGAAGAAGCCGGCGCGACTGTAGAGTTGAAGTGAGATAAGTTTTAACCTCTCGCAACTTATCGTAGAATTGAAACGCAACCTCATCGGAATCTTAAAATTTCCGATGGGGTTATTTTGCTTAAATATATTATCATAGAATGATGAAACTCCTTGACGCTGCAAGGTAGTCATTTTGTGGTCTAGTTTGAAGGCAAGAAGTTTTTATGCCGGAGAAAGGTTGTGAAAAGGTGGAAAAACAGGTCAGAATTTCCTATGGAAAATTGAAAGACGCTATAGAGGTCCCCAACTTGATTTCAGTTCAATTAGACTCTTACAAAGAATTTGTGGAAAGCGGCATAATAAGCGCATTAAAAAAATTCTCCCCAATAGAATCACGTCCTCATAAAGCGGATGTAAAAAAAGGGGAGAAGGGCTTTAGACTTGAATTCGTAAAAGCTAGACTCGGGGAAGTTCGGTACACGGAAGAGGAATGTCGACTGAAAGATACAACGCTAAGTGCTCCTCTCTACATAACGGTTAGAGTAAAAGACATCCACACGGGAGAAATCAAAGAAAGTGAAGCACTTTTCGGGTATCTGCCTATTATGACGGACCGTGGAACTTTTATAATTAACGGCGCAGAACGTGTCGTTGTCCACCAACTTGTAAGATCACCCGGTGTATACTTCGTTCGTGAATTTGAAGGTTCCGAAAGAACTCCCATGTTTTACGCGCATTTTCTTCCCGAAAAGGGAGCTTGGCTTGAGATACTTCTGAACCTAAAAAAGGGCATACTTCAGGCACGGATAGACAGAAAGAAAAAAGTGAAATTGCCACTTCTACTCAAAATTTTCGGATACACACAACCAATTGAGATGTTGAAATTATATCCTTTAGAAATCACAGCAGATGAGGACGAGCTTGTGTTCTATTTGGGTTCAATACTTCTTGAAGAAGTTGTAACGGAAAACGGAGAGAAGATCAAAACTGGCGAAAAGATCACGGAAGAAATGATATCCAAAATATTATCATCAAATGCCAAAAAGCTGAAAATCGCACATCCTTACATGCAAAAAACTATCGAAAACCTTGATGATAACGAGAGGGCAATGGGAAGCGATGAAGCTTACATAGAACTATTCAGAAAGTTACGTCCTGGAGAAATTCCACGCATAAATGTCGCCAAAAATTATTTCAATGGTCTTTACTTTGATCCTGATCACTATGATCTCACAGAAATAGGGCGAACAAAGATAAATGCAAAACTCAAGTTGAACGTGGAATCACGAGTGCTTACCAAAGAAGATATAATCGTTGCCATAAAATACTTGTTAGACATTGAACAACACGAAGAAAGGCTCGATACCAAAGACCACCTTGGCAACAAAAGAGTCCGTACGGTCGGCGAATTAATGAGACTTGAGTTTGAACGCGGCTTCTCAAGAGTCCGGAAGATGATAGAAGACAAGTTAAACATGTACAATTCTCTCGATAAGATAAACATTCAGAGCCTCATAAATGTTAGAGCGGTGATGGCAACGCTTCATCAATTTTTTGCGTCCAGTCAGCTTTCACAATTTATGGATCAGGTCAATCCGCTTTCCGAAATAACTCACAAAAGGAGAATATCTGCTTTAGGACCGGGAGGGCTCAGAAGGGAAAGGGCCCGTTTTGAAGTTAGAGATGTTCACCATTCTCATTACGGGCGTATGTGCCCAATTGAAACTCCTGAAGGGGCCAATATAGGTCTTATAACATCGTTAGCAACTTACGCAAAAATAGATAAATATGGATTTTTGAGAACTCCTTACAGGAAAGCGATCAACGGTAAGGTAACAGATCAGATCGATTATCTTATGGCAGATGAAGAAGAGAACTTCAACATTGCACCAGTTAATGTCAAAGTTGGGTCAGATGGTATCCTTGCCGAAGAAAGAGTAACTGTTCGATTCATGGAGAGTTACAAATATGTAAATCGCGATCAAGTTAACTATATAGATGTTTCTCCGAAACAATTGGTCAGTGTCTCTGCCGCCTTGATACCATTTCTTGAGAACGATGACGCAAATCGTGCTTTGATGGGATCAAACATGCAAAGACAAGGAGTTCCCCTAGTTAATCCTCAAGCGCCATTGGTAGGTACAGGAATGGAAAAATACGTTGCGAGGGATTCGGGGCTTACTGTTATAGCAAAAAAATCCGGGATTGTAAAAAAAGTTTCAGCTACCCAAATAGTAATAGAATGCGATGACGGTGAAGAAAACATATACAAGCTTATTAAATTTGCACGCACTAACCAGGACACAACAATAAACCAAAGACCAATAGTGGATGTAGGTGATCGTGTAAAAGCCGGTGACTGCATAGCAGATGGCCCAGCAACTGACATGGGAGAACTTGCTCTTGGTAGAAATGTATTGTTGGCTTTCATGTCTTGGGAAGGATACAACTTTGAAGACGCGATAGCTGTTAACCAATCTCTATTAGAAGAGGATGCGTTCACTTCTATCCATATTGAAGTGTATGAAACGTATGCACGTGAAACACGCCTTGGCCCGGAAGAAATAACAGCTGATATACCAAATGTGTCGAAGGAGCTTTTAAAAAATTTGGATGAAAACGGAATAGTTAGGGTTGGTGCCGTGGTTCATCCAAAGGACATACTTGTAGGTAAAGTCACTCCCAAAGGGGATAGTGAACTAACTGCCGAAGAAAAAATCATGCGTTCCATATTTGGAGAAAGAGGTAGGGATGTAAAAGACACTTCCCTCAAAGTACCTCATGGTGTTGATGGAAGAGTTATAGGAGTGCATGTTTTCGAGAAGGGTGACATATCAGAACTCGATTCAAGCGTAAACAAAATGGTTAAAGTTTACGTTGCCACGAGAAAACCTCTCTCTGTCGGTGATAAAGTTGCAGGTCGTCATGGTAACAAAGGATGTATTTCCCGAATAGTTGCGAAAGAGGATATGCCTTTTCTTCCCGATGGCACCCCGGTCGATATGGTTTTGAGTCCGCTTGGCGTTCCTTCAAGAATGAACATAGGTCAGGTTCTGGAAACTCAAATAGGTTGGCTTGCTAAACTGAAGGGAATGCACATTGCGACACCCGTCTTTGATGGCGCAAGTGAAGAAGACATATTTGGACCACTTTACGAAGAACGAAAAAAGTACGGCTTAACGGATGGCGATGATGAAAAGTATCCAACGGGTAAAGTTACACTTAGAGATGGAAGAACTGGAGAACCTTTCGATAGTCCTGTAGTCGTAGGAGTTATGTACATTATGAAACTTATTCACATAGCTCAAGACAAAATACATGCTAGGTCAGTTGGTCCGTATTCTTTGATTCACCAACAACCACTTGGGGGCAAAGCACAATTTGGTGGTCAGAGATTCGGAGAAATGGAAGTTTGGGCTTTGGAAGCTCATGGAGCGTCGCATATGCTTCAAGAAATGCTTACCATAAAATCAGATGATGTTGAAGGTAGAAATGAAGCTTACAAGGCAATAATGCGCGGAAGAAACATACCACTTTCCAATATGCCTGAAAGCTTTAAAGTACTTGTGAAGGAACTTGAGGGTCTTGCACTTGATGTAAGAGTCTACGATGAAAACGGCAACGAGATCGATTTGAATCATCTATTTAAGGAGGGGTAAGATGGCAGAAAATAGCCCCAAATTTCTAAAGCTCCCCACGTCGAAAATTGGGAGTGTCAAGATAGGTTTGGCTTCACCAGAATTGATAAGGAGCTGGTCAAGTGGTGAAGTCAAAAAGCCAGAAACAATAAATTACAGAACTTTCAAGCCTGAAAAGGACGGCCTTTTTTGTGAAAGAATATTTGGCCCCGTTAAAGACTATGAATGTGCTTGTGGAAGATATAAGGGGAAAAAATACGAAGGAACTATTTGCGAGCGCTGTGGTGTAAGAATCGAATCCAAAACTGCTAGACGCAGAAGAATGGGACACATAGAATTGGCTGTTCCCGTCGTGCACATATGGTACTTGAAAAACATTCCAAATTATATTTCTTTGATACTGAACATCTCACCTAGAGATCTGGAACAAATAGTGTATTTCGGCTCACGTCGGACGGTTGAAACAGCTTATATGATTACCAACCCTAAGAAAACCCATTTTGACGTCGGAGATAAGTTATACGGCACAGAATACAACATATACAAGTCTAAATGGGACTTCGATGTTGAGAACGCTGTAAGAATTCGAAATCCACAAGGCCCTCTCACATCTGATATTGACGGAGTCGTTTCAGTCAAAAAAGAAACCACCAATACCGATAGAACCATCACATGGGTTACGGTATCCCAAAAAGAAGACGAAACACAACTGAGAAAAGCCGAATTCACAGTATATCGTGGAATGAAACTTCTCGTAAAAGATGGTGATATGGTAAAGGCAGGCGACTTTATAGCAGATGAACTAAATGTTGACGCATTTAAAGCTCCATTTGATGGTACAGTGGAAGTTGATGAAATCACATCAACTGTTAAAATCATTCCACTTCCAACTTCTAAAAACCAGCCTATCACTTATACAGTTCCATACGGTGCAAAAGTCAAAGTTTCAGATGGAACAAAAGTCAAAAAAGGGCGAGAACTGGTTACATCGGTTCATATTGAAGCTATTCGCTCCACAGTAAATGGAAAGGTGACTTATGCTAGTAACCTTTCAGTTGTCCAAAATGAAGATGGCAAATTTCATGCTAGTTCAACTGCAAAAGTTTACGTTGAAGAACCAATGCGCTCAACTCAAAGCAGAACTTACCCACTTTTTGAGGGAATAACACCTTACGTTGAAAACGGTCAAGAAATAAAAGCTGGTGACTACATAGCTGACAGATTCATATACGAAGATGAAGATCTCTCAATGAGTGAGCTTGAAATATTCGAAAAATACTATCCGGGTAAATTCGACAAAGAATTTGAATTTGAAAACGACAGAACGGTGGTCATGATCACTGCAATAGACAATGATGTTGCGGCAGAAATAGGAAAACAAATCGGAAATGTTATTCTCGACAACGAATATGAAGCTTACAGCGACATATATGGAGATAAGATACAAGCTGACATTGGGGCTTCAGCTATCAAAAAACTCCTCGAATCTATAGATCTCACCGAATTGGAAAACAAGCTCGAAGTTGAGCTCCAAAACCTTTCTCCATCTGCTTCAAATAAGAAAATGAAAATTCTTAAGCGCCTTCATGTAGTCAGGAGTTTTATCAAGAGTGGCCAGAAACCAGAGTGGATGGTGCTTGAAACTATCCCGGTGATTCCTCCAGATCTGAGACCAATGATTCAGATAGATGGTGGGCGCTTTGCGACAACAGACTTAAACGATCTGTACAGACGCGTTATAAACAGAAACAACAGATTGAAAAAATTACTTGATCTCAATGCACCGAACATAATAATAAGAAATGAAAAGCGAATGCTTCAAGAAGCTGTAGACTCTCTGATTGCCAACGGTAAACGTGGCAAATCTGTGACAGACAAGTCAGGACGAGCTTTGAAGTCTCTCACAGATCTGATGAAGGGAAAGCGTGGCAGATTCAGAAGGAATCTTTTAGGAAAGCGTGTCGATTACTCAGGACGTGCTGTTATAGTTGTTGGCCCTGAACTCAGGATAGATCAATGTGGAATTCCAAAGAAAATGGCTATGGAACTCTTTAAGCCCTTCGTGCTCCAAAAACTTGTCAAAAACGAACCTGACAAGTCTGCAAGAAAGCTTGGCCGAATGCTAATAGAAAGAGAGGTTCCAGAAGCTTGGGAAGTTCTCGAAGAAGTCATAAAAGGGCATCCCGTTCTTTTGAATCGAGCTCCCACTTTGCACAGAATCAGTATTCAAGCATTCGAACCAAAATTGATTGAGGGAAATGCCATTCAAATTCACCCACTTGTTTGTCCACCATTTAATGCTGACTTTGATGGTGATCAGATGGCTGTACACGTTCCCCTTTCAGCGGCAGCTCAGGCTGAAGCTAAATTTCTCATGTCTTCCAAGTACAACATAATAAGTCCAGCACATGGTCAACCTTTATCTATGCCTGGAAAGGATATCATTCTTGGCATGTATTATCTCACCATGATGGATGACAAGGCCAAAAAACCAAAGACCGTCTTTTCTTCTCCTGAAGAAGCCGTGATGGCATACTATATGCATTACATAACATTGCACACACCTATAGACGTTTTATTGAAGTTCGAAGATGGAGATAAACTGGTAAAAAATACAACTGTGGGACGAGTCATATTCAACGAAGAACTTCCAGAGAAATTACGTGACTACTCCAAAACGTATGATAAAAAAGAAATAAAGAATCTCGTTTCTAAAACATTCAAAACCTTTGATATAGACGCGACGGCAGATGTACTTGATCACATAAAAGATTATGGTTTCAAATATGCTACCATATCTGGCGTGACAATATCAGTCAGAGACATGCTCATATCTCCCCAAAAACCAAAGATCGTAAAGGAAGCTCAAGAAAAGATCGATTTTGTAGAAGAAAAATTTGCCAGTGGAATGATGAGTCAGCAGCAGCGTTATGAACAAGTTATAAAGATCTGGGAAGAAGCCACAAAGAACATACAAAACGCCACGTACGAGGAGTTAGCCAAGGATTTCTTCAACCCGGTTTTCATGATGGTTCGATCCGGAGCACGTGGAAGCATTGATCAGATCAAGCAAATTGCTGGAATGCGCGGTCTTATGGCAGATCCATCCGGAAAAACAATAGAAGTTCCAATACTTTCCAACTTCCGAGAAGGATTAAATGTCATGGAATACTTCATTTCGACACATGGTGCAAGAAAAGGTTCCGCCGATACTGCTTTAAGAACGTCAAACTCTGGATATCTAACACGAAGACTTGTTGATGTTGCTCAATCTGTAACGATCAACGAGACAGATTGTGGAACCACTCATGGAGTTGAACTCAAAACTCTCAGAGATGACGACGTGGTTATTGAAAAGTTGGAAGATGGCCTATTTGGGAGAGTGCTTGCGGAAGACATAGTAAATCCAAAAACGAAGGAAATTGTCTATGAACGTGATACTCTTATAGAAGAGGACGACGCACATAAAGTGGCAAGTATAGTTGAAAGCGTTCAAGTTCACAGGAGAGAAGTTGTAAAGGTCGATTCCATCCAGTACATGAAAGACTATGCTGAGCTTTCAGGAAAATTGTACGATGATGATAATGGAACCATATCAGGCGTTCCTAATAAACTGCTCTTCAAAAAAGGTGAACCTGCCCAGAATGCTTTTAGAACTTTGAAAAAACTTGGTATAGACGAAATTGAAATAGACATATACCCATGTGTCGGGGGAGTCACGATTGCTCCTGTTCTCTCAGCTGATGGCAAACGAGAAATTACGACATATGAAGAAAGGGTAACGCCAGAAATTGCCAAGAGATTTCTCAAAGAAAAGATTAAGACTGTGACACTTAGACCTTTCATAAAAATAAGATCTCCAATGACCTGTGAGTCTCCCAATGGTGTCTGTGCCAAATGTTACGGTATGGATCTTTCAAATCACAGAATTGTCCATATAGGTGAAGCGGTTGGTATTATAGCAGCTCAATCTATTGGGGAACCAGGCACCCAGCTTACGATGAGAACATTCCATACAGGTGGAATAGCTACAACAGGCGACATAACACAAGGCCTTCCAAGAGCTGAAGAACTCTTTGAAGCCAGGAAGAAGCTAAAAGAAGTGACAGGTATTTTCAGCGAAGTTTCCGGACACGTTAGACAAATAGACACCGAAGAAGGAAAACAAAAAATATACCTGGAAGACGATGAAGGAGTTTTACACGACTACACAGTTCCTAAAAAGACTCAGATCAAAGTGAAAGTTGGACAAAGAGTGCTTCCTGGCACACCTTTGACAAGTGGAGCGATAAGACCAAGAGCCCTTTTAGAAAATATCGATGCAAATACAGCGTTCAGATATCTTTTAAGAGAGGTCAAAAGGGTTTATGCAGAACAAGGTGTCGATATACACGATAAACACATGGAAATCATAATACGCCAGATGTTCAATAAAGTTGAAGTTGTAGATGGAGGAGATACTGATATACTACCTGGTACCTTGTTAACCATCAGTGAAGCTAAACGTATAAATGAAGAGATACGTCACGACAACGCAAAAATAGAAGAAAACAGATCTAAAGTAATTGGCAAAGAGCTTGCCTATCATATTGTCGTAGAAGTTGATGGAAAAGAAGAAGAAATCGCAAAAGCTGGTCAGAAAATAGATGAGGCGATCCTCGAGAAATGTATAAAAATTGGGGTAAAATCCGTTTATGTAAAAGATAGTGAAAGGCAGGTACGTTATTACATAAATCCCAAAAAAGAGTTAGAATACGATCAAAAACTTTTGAGAATCACAAACGCTTCTCTTCAAAAGGAAGGTTTCCTCAGTGCGGCATCATTCCAGCAAACGCCGCAGGTGCTTGCCGAAGCTGCAGTTGAAGGGCGTAGTGACTACTTAAAAGGTTTAAAAGAAAATGTTATAATAGGACAGCTTATCCCAGCTGGTACAGGCTTATCCGTGTACGATGGTATTCAAATTGAGACCCACACAGCTTCAAAAGAAGAAACTGGGGAAAAACAAGCTCAATCATAAAAATCATGATTCCTCATTATTTAAGGCGAGGCCTTACGCCTCGCTTTTTTCGTTATTATGTGCAAAAAAATTGTTTTGTACATATGACTTTCAAAAATTTGGCCATAGTATCATTGTGAGCTCGACAAGCATAACAGAGTCTTTAGCCATAACGTCATTCCGACCTACGAGCCGGAATCTAAGGATGAGATCCCGAGATCCCGGAGCAAGTCCGGGATGACCTGCGGTCAGTTCAGGATGACCTATGATCAGTCCGGAATGACCCATGATCGGTTCAAGATGACGTTACGGCTTTAACTTTGTCAAGTGAGTCAAGTACGGCATGGATTAAAGAATTAGGCTTGATAAGACTTCGAAAAAAATTCTTCTATCGTTTGAAAAGTGATGTTTATTTGATAAATACTTATAGGTTGTAAAGTTAACGTACAACGTGGGCATTTTATAATGTTTTTCAAGTGTCATAAATTTGACATTATGAGGTATAATTTTAAAAATCACACATATTCTCAAAAATTTATTCAAGCAAGTATTCGAAGTCAAATAAAAAAATTAGGGGAGGAATAGAAATGAAAAAGTTTCTCGCGTTTTCTTTGATCTTAGCTCTATCTTTAACGTTGCTTTTTGCAGGTACTTACAAAATTGGGTTCTTTGCCCCGCTGACTGGATGGGCGGCTGCGGATGGTTCAAGTGCTTTGCACGGAGCAGAATTAGCAATTCAGTACATAAACGATAGTGGAGGAGTAAATGGAAACAAACTGAAGCTCATCTATTACGATGATGCCATGAACACTGCTCAAGCGGTCTCAATTGCATATAAACTTGTTCAACAAGACCATGTGCTTATAGCCATTAGCGGTTCTTACAGCAGTACAACACGTGCCGCTGCGGGAATATATCAGAGGCTTGGAGTTCCAATGATATCTGCATACGCAGTGCATCCACAAATAACAAAAACCGGGAATCTTATCTTTCGTGTTGGCACACTCGCCACTGTTGAAGGACGCGCCGGCGCTTATCTGGCTGTAAAAATATTAGGAGCAAAAAGGATTGCTGTTTTAACTATAGACAATGATTTTGGCACATCCCTTACAAAAGGATTCATTGAAGAGGCGAAAAAATTAGGCGCCCAGATCGTTTACTCCACCAAATATCCTCTTGGAGAAACTGAATTCAGAACAATACTTAACACCTTGAAACAATCAAAACCAGATGTGATCTACGCTACGGCTTATTATGCAGAAGCCGCTCATATAGTCTTCCAGGCAAAGCAATTAGGCATATATGTGCCGATCATCGGACAAGAAGGATATGATTCCCCCAAATTCATACAACTTTCAGAAGGCGGATCTTCCAATGATACTCTTATCACCACAGATCTTAACAGAGACAGTTCCAAATCAATAGTACAATGGTTCTTAAAAACCTATAAAGAAAAATACGGAATAGCTGCAGATATGGTTTCGGCGTCTGCTTTTGATGCGGTTCAGGTAGCAGCTGCTGGATTGAAAAGCGGAACGACACCAAATAAGATTCGAGAAGGTATCCTTTCTATAAAATCTTTAAAGACATCCGTTACAGACATAGAACATTACACAAAGAGCAGAGAAGTGTTTAGGCCCATCACAGTCCAGATAGTACTTGCTGGCAAATTCCATTTTTTCCGTGAGATAACTGATCCAGACGTACTAAATCCTGAAAGATAATGCAACAATAGGCGGTTGAGCATGGAGTTTTGGCAGAATTCTATAAATGTCTTGGTACTTGGGAGTATATACGTACTCATAGCAGTTGGACTTTCCATGATATATGGGATCCTGCGTGTGCTTCATATAGCACACGCAGGAATTTACACTTTAGGCGCATTTTTGTCATTGAGTATTATGGAAGTCACCGGAAACTTTTGGATAGCTCTCATTCTATCAGCTATTATTTCCGGATTCTTGGGTGCACTGATGTACAGATACGTGTACAAATTCGTTTTAAAAGAAGAGAGAATAGTCCCTCTCATTGTATCCGTTGGGTTGTTCATAACTATGCAGGATCTTTATAGAATTATTTATGGACCCTATAAATATCCTTTCTCCATTTCTATTCCAATTCCTTACATAAGAGCTGGTAACTTTTACATATCTCCACTTCAAATGCTCATATTGATAATCACAGGAATCATTCTCATTGGACTTTACTTTGTTTTAAATAAAACAAGAATTGGCGTGGGATTGAAAGCTTGCGCAAATGATTCACAAATGGCAGCAGCTGTTGGTGTCAATACAAAGCTGACAATTGCACTTGCTTTCTTCATGGGCTCCGCTCTTGCAGCAGTAGCCGGCACACTTGTTGGAGTATACGATAACAGTGTTTATCCCACCATGGGTAGCACTGTTTCTTACAAAGCCTTCGTTGTTGTGGTGCTTGGTGGATTTGGAAGCCTTAAGGGAAGCGTAATTGCTGGGTTTTTGTTAGCCGCAGCAGAGGTTTTCCTTGTGGCATGGAAAGGATTTTTTCTTCCAAGAGATGCAATAGGATTCCTTGTGATGATTTTGTTCTTGATCTTTCTACCCAACGGCCTCTTTGGAAGAAAGGAGCGATAGAGATGGGCTATTTGATGACTCTTGGAATATTTGCATCTATTTACACGATTCTTGCGATAAGTTTAAACATCCTAACAGGATATGCTGGTCAAGTTTCTTTAGGCCATGCTGCACTTTTTGGAATTGGGGCGTACGTTTCCGCAGCACTTACTGTAAACCTTGGTTTCAATTATTGGACAGCTTTACCTTTAAGCATTCTTATAACTGCCTTGGTGGGAGCATTGCTTGGATTGCCAAGCCTTAGAGTTCACAGCGATTTTCTTGTATTAGTAACAATTGGCATAAATTTTGTAGTCGTTGCTCTTTTCAAATACACTCCTTTTTTTGGTGGACCGTATGGTTTGTTGGGAATACCGAGACCCTCTCTTTTTGGAGAATCCATGAACACCTTTGAATACTTTTTGTACGCTGTTGGATGGGCCACGTTCACAATTTTATTTGTATATTGGATGTCAAAGAAATACATACGCGTTGCTTTTGAAGCAATAAAAGAAGATGAAGAAGCAGCTGAGGCAATGACTATAAGTGTAGCCCGCTTTAAAATATATGCGTTTACAATTTCAGCAGCTTTTGCAGGCTTGGCAGGTAACTTATGGGCTCATTATATGGGTGTCATATTTCCAGGTAATTTTTCATTCAGCAAATCGATAGAGATCATGACCATGATAGTTCTTGGGGGAATAGGAACCATAAGAGGTGCTGTACTCGGAGCAGTACTTTTAATCTTCTTGCCAGAATATTTGAGATTTGTTAGCGATTACAGGATGCTCATATATGGTTTAATAATAGTATTTACCATGATTTTTATCCCATCAGGTTTGCTTGGAGATCGTTCAATAACGTGGAAATGGACAAGGATTTTCAAAAAAGGTGATAGAGTTGCAAAAAATAATGAAAATTGATCGAGTTACAAAACATTTTGGCGGACTTATTGCCGTCAATTCTGTAAGTTTTGAGATTCTAAAAGGTGAGCTCTTAGCTCTGATAGGCCCAAATGGTGCTGGGAAAACCACACTTTTTAATCTTATAACGGGTGTATTCAAACCATCCATCGGAAAGATTTTTTTCGACGGAAAAGAAATAAGTGGGAAACGAACAAGCCAGATCGCCAGAATGGGAATAGGAAGAACCTTTCAAATAGTCCGACCATTTGGAAAAATGACAGTACTTGAAAATGTGCTTGTGCCTCTTGGAAAATCGTTCTATACAAACCTGTCCGTTTTTTCGCACTCCCCGCGGGAGAACAGCTCTATTAGCAAAGCGATGGAGTTGCTGAAAGACGCTTATCTCGATGACGAATTTGATAAGATGGCAAGTTATCTGCCAATTGGTATGCAAAGAAGGCTTGAAATCGCACGTGCACTTGCCCTTGAACCAAAGCTTTTGCTTCTTGACGAACCAGCTGCGGGACTTAATGAAAAAGAAAGCATGCAGTTGAAAGAATACATTGAGAAAATAAATTCGAATGGAATATCCATTTTATTAATAGAACATGATATGAAATTCGTAATGAATATAGCGAAAAGGATTGTAGTCCTGGACCACGGCTCAAAGATCGCCGAAGGAGTACCGTCTGAAGTGGCATCAAATCCACAGGTCATAGAAGCGTACCTTGGCAGAAAACACAAAAAAGGTGATAAAAATGCTTAAGGTAGAAAATGTGTCAATTTCCTATGGAAAGATCGCGGCTGTAAAGGATGTATCAATTTATGTTGGGAAAAATGAGATCGTGGCAATAGTAGGAGCCAATGGCGCTGGAAAAACTACATTGATAAACACGATAATGGGATTTGTCACACCACAAGAAGGAAAAATATTTGTGCAAGATCATGAAATCACAAGCTTACCACCTTGGAAGAAAGCAGCATTTGGTTTGGCAATCGTCCCGGAAGGGGGAAGAATTTTTAGAGATCTCACAGTTAAAGAAAATCTTTTTCTTGGTGCTTACCGTATAAAGGACAAATCCAAGATCGATAACAAGATGAATGAAGTCTTTCAAATGTTCCCAAGAATGCGAGAAAGATATCGTCAAATTGCCGGAACTCTTTCTGGCGGGGAGCGTCAGATGCTTGCAATAGCACGAGCCCTCATGTCGTTTCCTCAAATACTTCTCATAGATGAGATTTCAATGGGACTCATGCCAAAACTTGTGGATGAAGTTATGGAAGCTATTCACAGCTTGAAATCAAAAGATGTAACTGTTTTGATAGCCGAACAAAACACCAATGAAGTTTTAAATATAGCCGACAGGGCTTACGTTATGCAAAACGGTTTGATCGTTATGTCTGGTACTGCTACGGAATTGAAGAACAATTCAAAAATCAAAGAAAGTTATCTTGGTATTTAGTCTTGTTATATAAAAAACCACAATTATAGGTTTTTAGCCTCGATTTGGTGTAAAATTGATTTGATCACGAAAGGGAGGGAGCAAACATGATAAAAACCGTTAAAGCGCCAAGGGGAACTGAAATCTCTTGTAAAAGTTGGCAAACAGAAGCCCCAATGCGAATGATCATGAACAACCTTGATCCGGAAGTCGCACGCGATCCGGAGCATCTTATAGTTTATGGAGGCACAGGGCGCGCGGCGAGAAACTGGGAAGCTTTTAATGCGATCGTAGATACACTTAAAAGATTGAATATTGACGAAACTATGCTGGTTCAATCCGGAAAGCCGGTTGCAGTTTTTAAAACCAACGAATGGGCTCCCAGAGTTTTGATAGCAAACTCATTGTTGGTTCCCAAGTGGGCAAATTGGGAATATTTCAGAGAGCTCGAAGAACGAGGACTTATCATGTTTGGACAGATGACAGCTGGAAGTTGGATATACATAGGAACACAGGGAATACTTCAAGGTACTTACGAGGTTTTCTATGCGGTGGCTGAAAAATATTTTGGAGGCTCTCTTGCAGGAAAGATCACCGTTACATCAGGACTGGGAGAAATGGGAGGCGCACAGCCCTTAGCAGTTACACTCAATGATGGAGTTGTCATAACAGTTGAAGTGGATAAACGTATGATAGATCGGAGACTTGAAAAACATTATCTCGACACATGGACAGATTCTTATGAAGAAGCTTTGAAAATGGCAAAAGAAGCTGCTGCAAAAAAAGAACCATTATCGATTGGATTGTTAGCCAATGCTGCGGATGTGCTTCCAAGAATGGTGAAAGAAGGATTTATTCCTGACATTGTAACAGATCAAACAGCTGCGCATGATCCACTGTACGGTTACATTCCCAAAGGTCTTAGTATTGAAGAAGCTGACGAAATGAGAAAAAGGGATAAAAAAGGATATCTCAAACGTGTCTATGAGTCAATGGTGGAACACGTTGAAGCTATGGTGGAAATGCAAAAAAGAGGAGCTAAAGCTTTTGAATATGGAAATAACATACGAAGAAACGCTTACGACCAAGGTGCGAAAGATGCTTTTGAAATCATTGGTTACGTTCCTGAGTATATTCGACCACTTTTTAGTGAAGGCAAAGGACCGTTTAGGTGGGCTGCGCTTTCAGGAGATCCAGAAGATATATACAAAACAGATGAAGTGGTTTTAAAACTTTTCCCATACGATGATCACCTAAAGCGTTGGATAAAAATGGCACATGAGAAAGTCAATTGGCAGGGGCTTCCAGCAAGAATATGCTGGCTTGGCCAAGGAGAAAGAGAAAAATTTGGCCTTGAAATAAACAAAATGGTACGGGATGGAAAACTCAAAGCTCCAATAGTTATTGGAAGAGATCATCACGATACCGGAGCAGTAGCTTCTCCATACAGAGAAACAGAAGCTATGAAGGATGGCTCCGATGCTATAGCTGATTGGCCTATATTAAACGCTCTTCTTAACACCGCATCTGGAGCTACATGGGTTTCCGTTCATCACGGTGGAGGAGTAGGCATAGGATACTCCATACATGCTGGCATGGTATGTGTAGCAGATGGAACAAAGTTAGAAGACGAGAAACTTTCAAGAGTTCTTAACAACGATCCAGGTAGTGGCGTTGCTCGCCATGCAGATGCTGGATATGAAATAGCGATAAAAACCGCCAAAGAAAAAGGTATAGACATACCAATGCTAAAATAAGAAAATGCACACAAAGGCGGGCAATGCCCGCCTTTGTTTTTGTTATTCAAACTTTATAATCACGAGGTGATAACATTGAAACAAGGATATGTACAGGTATACACCGGAAATGGCAAGGGAAAAACCACAGCGGCTATTGGTTTAAGCGTAAGAGCGGCAGGAGCTGGTTTGAAAGTGTTCTTCCTTCAGTTTATGAAGGGCAAACCGACAAGCGAAATGAAGAGCCTAAAAAAACTTGGAATAGAGTTTTTCCAAGGAGGGAGACCGGAGTTCATAATAGGCAAACCAAAAAAAGAAGATCGCGAAGCCGCAAAGAAAACTTTGGAGCTTGCCAAAGAAAAAGTATCAAGTGGCAAATACGATATTGTCGTGTTGGATGAGATAAATGTTGCTGTTTATTTTGACTTAATATCTGAATCTGACGTTCTTGATTTAATATCATTAAAATCAGAAGGAACCGAAGTCATTCTTACAGGTCGTTATGCAACGCCTAAAATAAAGGATATGGCAAACCTTGTCACAGAAATGCGGGAAGTCAAACATTACTACACCGAAGGCGTCGAACAAAGGATTGGAATAGAGCTTTGAGTGAGGAGGAATCATTGTGAATATATCAAGAAGAGTTATAGAACACAGAAGATGGTTTCATCAACATCCGGAATTGGGATTTGAAGAGTACGAAACATCTGATTACATTGCACAGCGTCTCGAAAAAGTCGGGATTCCCTTTAAAAAAGTCAAGACTGGGATAATAGCTGATATTAATGTTGGTGCTTCGGAAACCACTGCCCTCAGAGCCGATATTGATGCACTTCCAATTCAAGAAGTGGGCGGTAGAACTTACGGTTCAAAAAGTCCTGGACGAATGCATGCATGTGGTCATGATGCACATGCTGCTATGCTCTTAACAGCCGCTGAATACATGGCAGAAGTCAAACCGAAGAAAAATGTGAGACTCATCTTTCAACCGGCTGAAGAAAGAATAGGTGGAGCCAAGTTTATGATCAAACACAAAGCCCTTGAAGGAGTTGACATGATTTTCGGAATACATGTGTGGGCCAAAACCAAATCCGGCGTCTTCGGAGTAAAGAACGGGCCATTAATGGCCGGGGCATCCGAAATGAAACTAACCGTAAGCGGAAATGGAGGTCATGCTGCTTTTCCCCATGAAACTATAAATCCAATAGCTATTGGTGCAACAATCGTAAACGAACTCTACAAGATTCACCCACTAAATATGGACCCTGTAGAAAGTGCTGTGGTAAACGTTACCGCTTTCAATTCCGGAAATGCTTTCAATGTAGTTCCAGAAAAAGCCGAAATTCTTGGAACGATCAGAACGTTCTCAGAAGATATGAGAGAAAAGATATTCGCTAAAATAAGAAATCTCAAGAAATTAGCCAAATCTCTTGGAGCAGATTTAGATGTAAAACTTGAAAATTTAACCGTACCAGTTATCAATTCCAAAGAAGCCGTGGACATTGCTATCAATGTACTCCAAAAATTAAATTTCGAATTCGTTGAGACAATGCCGGGCATGGGCGGAGAAGATTTTGCGTTCTACCTTGAAAAGGTGCCGGGGGCATTTTTATTTCTTGGGATAAGAAACGAAAAAAGGGGCACTATTAGCCCACATCATAGTCCTACCTTTGATGTTGATGAAGACGTTTTGGAAAAAGGCGTGAAGTTTTTCTTGGGTGTAAGTGGAGCGGCATGATTCTTTTTAATGCCTCGTAGATAGCAGATGAAGCGATCAAATTAGCAAAGCTTGCTACTGTTAGAGATGGAAGCAATCCAACATACAATCCCCACCCTCCAATAGGCAAAACGATCAGCGGCGCGATCACTCCATTTAAAATGGTAGCAATGCTGAGTCCCAAAACAACGTTAATTTCGTAGAAATATTTGTACGCCATGGCTATGAGAAACATTTCAGCAGATATCGCAATTGTGAGGATTCCAAGAGGAAATCCAGCACTTGCTGCAATTAACAGATATCCGAGGGCGGTAACTATTGCACCAGGTAAATATCCGATGTACAAAACAGAAAGGTAGCCTGCTGTTGAATCAAATCCGACTGTTCCTATTGGGCTGGGGATTTTTATAAGTGCTCCAACAAAAGCAAGTGCAATAAAAATAGCCATAAACGTTAACTTCTTGGCTTTTGACATTCTTTTCTGCCTCCTATCTAAGATATCCTATGCGCTGAATATTTTTCTTGAAATTCGGTGCCTTCTTTGCCCAAAAGACAGCACATGTTGCTGGACCGGCGCTTTTGAAGAGCCAATCTTCGTTCTTCTCGATCACCAAACTGAGATTGCTATTTTTCGCGAGCAGCTTTGCCTCTTCCAAAATTCCCTTTGAGCCTACTGGTATGATCTCTCCAACGTCCCGGCAATCGATCAACTCAAACATCTCTTTCACACTTACTATTTCTTCTTCGCTTTCTAACACTTCCTTACCAACTTTTGGCATCCCGATAATGTAAACAGCATCGCCACTTTTTGCCCCTGAAATTTTAAGTTTTTTTGTGAATCCAACGATTCCAACACCTATTCCGGTTTGAGAGGTCTTGAAATTCTTTTCCATGGAAAAAACGAATTGCACTCCCCTAACATTGAAATCGGCAAAACTTTTTAAGGCATTAATGGCACTTTGAACGTATCGTGGGGAATTTGAAAAACTTACACTTGCGCTTAAAGGCATGGCACCGAGGGAAATATTTTCCATTAATGCGGTTCTGAATGTGAACAATGCAACAGTCTCAATCGGAACATTTAATGAATCGTGTTCCAATTCTCCTATTCCTCCTGCCGAGTCACAAGTGTGAATAAGATAACCATCCTTAAAATTCACCACAGCGGCATCTCTTTGCAAACTACACACCTTTCCTTTGTGTACATAGCACAAAAATACAAGCGCGCCCCGTAATCTCATTTTTATAGAGCTTGGGACGAACATAAGATCCTAAAATACAAGATTTTGAGTCAAGCTTAGGATAATTTGTTATCAGTTTAAAATGACCTCTCGTCAGCTCAGGGCAACATTGTTAGTTTAGTATGACACTAAAGAGCTTTTAACTTAAATCTTTCAGCCAGGGCATCTGCAACCTTTCCAATTTTCGATTTGGAAATAATGCACGACACTCTACTGTTTGAAGAACTTATCATATCTATATTAACATCTTCAGAAGCAATCGTGTTGAACATACCATATATAATTTCAGGAGAACCTAAAATGTTGACACCCACGATAGACACTTTGGCAATGGTATCATCGTAATGCACAGCTTTTGCCTCAACTTCATCTTTGATTTCGTTCATCGCGTTGAGAGTGTCTTGCAAATCATCCTTTGCCACGGTAAACGCCACATCGTTTCTCCCATCTTTATGCATGCTCTGGACGATCATATCAAGAGAAATCTGGTAATCTGCAAGTTTTTTGAAAATTTTCGCGGCAATGCCAGGTTTGTCTAAAACACGCTCCAAGACAACTTTTGCAATTCCTTCATCCACAGTTAAAGCGCGAACAAGCGGTTCCTCCATCTTCTCTACCTCCCCAATACGTGTTTCCCTTCCACCAATGTGTGCATGTCTAACAATTAGCGGAACACGATATCTTCTTGCAAGTTCCACCGCTCTTAAATGAAGCACTTTTGCACCGTGCGCAGCCATTTCTATCATTTCATCATACGATATTTTTTCTATGTGCCTTGGGTTTTCAACATAACGTGGATCAGCAGCGTAAACTCCGTCAACGTCTGTGTATATCTCACAAACATCGGCATCCAGAGCGTAAGCAATCGCCACTGCGGTTGTATCCGATCCACCTCGACCAAGTGTTGTTATATCACCCGAGGGGCTGACACCTTGGAATCCAGCTATTACAGGAATCTTCCCTTCATCCAAAAGAGACAATATTTTGCCACGGTACACTCGCTTCAACTTAGCTCGAGCATGATTTGAATCCGTATCTATTCCAGCTTGAAATCCAGTCAGAGACACCGCTTGCTTTCCCATTTTTGACATTGCCGAGGCAAGGAGTGCTATCGAAATTTGTTCGCCAGTTGAGACTACCATATCATACTCTCGAGGGTTTGGATCGCGATTCACCTTGTGAAGCAGATCTATCAAATAATTTGTAGTCTTCCCCATGGCAGAAACTACCACTACGATCTGATTCCCCTCATCGTAAGCCTGAGAAACCTTTTGAGCCACGCTTAAGATTTTTTCGGGTGTCTCTACCGATGTGCCACCATACTTTTGGACCACAAGCATCAATATTTCTTCTCCTTTAGCCTATTTGGGGCGTTTAAATAAAATATAAGGAAAAGCCCCGTGTAAACCATAAGATCCCCTACACTGCATGCGTAGTGCAAATTGAGAAAATTTATTGGGATCACATCCGCTAAAAACGGAAAAACAGTACCGCTTCCTAAAAATACATGTTTGGCATCGATCATGGTAGGTGGAAGTCCAGCAAGAAGAAGTGTGTGTTTTGAAACGGGCATTTTGCCTTCATTCGCCAAAACCACAAGAGAATTTGACAAAACACCAATTGTTACAAATGGAAAACCCTTTACACGCCAATTTGCAATGCAGAAAACAGCCAACGTTAGATATGCTATGGATGTTATGTATCCGGAAACATTTCCAATATTCCCAAAGACCACGAGCAATTCCAAAGCAAAAGGAATAAAAACAAGGTAAAACCACTTAAAATTTGTATTCAAGGGATTCCAAAGGCTTCTTTTGAATATCAACGAGCACAGCACAGCGATTGCAAATATGTATAAAAAAATCAACCTTTCACCTCATTGTACTTGGGAGAATTCTCAATTCTCACTTCGTTTATTTCTTCGATCACATCTAAAAATGCAGCCACCACAACCGGATCAAACGCTTTTCCACTTTCATTTTTTATCATCTCAAGGGCTTTTTGTGGAGTAAAGGCATCTCGATAAGCTCTTTTCGTTGTCAGCGCATCGTACGCATCTGAAATTCCTATGATTCTCGCCTCTAATGGAATCTTTTTACCTTTAATACCCATTGGATAACCGCTTCCATCCCAATGTTCATGGTGATATTTAACCCATGGAATTATCCTTTTAAACGACGGTACCTCCCCAAGGATTTCGGCACCCTTTAACGGATGCATCTTTATCTCTTCAAATTCACCAACATCCAGACGGCCGGGTTTGTTGAGTATTTTGTCCCTTACTCCTATTTTCCCAACGTCGTGAAGTTGGGCGGCTATCTTTAAATCATCGAGTCGCTTTCCATCTATACCAAGCCTTGCCGCGATGATCTCGGTGTAAAGCGCGACTCTTTCACCGTGCCCAGCGGTGTACGGATCTTTCTCTTCAAGCGCTTTAAGCAGAGCATACATTGATTCTACCTTTGAATTTAGAAACTTTTTGTAAAGATCGATAACAAACCTGATTACCAAAAGGGGACCAAGCGCTATAGGTATAACCCACAGGCCAATGTATGGATAGAGGTAAATAATAATGTAGGCTATCGCCAATGCCACAAATATGCTCACACCAAAAAAATCTATGATCACATCTTTTAGGATCCCCAAGAACTTTCTACCAGACGCAAAACCTATAGCACCTGAAACGAGAATATTATTCACAAGCGCGTACGATGCAAGTGCCAAAGCTACCACTAAAACTTTGATGATCTCATGTGAGCCCATCGGGTATATGAGGTGATAAATAATCGACGCTACTGCCGTTGAAATAGATATTTGAGCTGCGTTAAAAAGCGCTTTGTACCACTTTGGGGGTTTAAGAGCCGGAGCACCAGCTATCAAACCCACGATCACGGCTGTTGCAGGTGAGAATAAAACGGCCGCCGAAAGGTTGAACGTCATTCCCAAACCTAAAAGCATCGTGTTCCCATTGATCTTTCTCATCTCAACGGGATATAAATCGGAGAGCCAGCCACTCATCGCCCATATTACAATCACCCACCACGGTTCAGAGATGTGCTGCCACAAGAGGAGGGCGCCAAAGAGCAACCCGGCGCCTATCACGATTGATGCTACATAAAAATTCAGCGATCTTTTCAAGACTTCACCCCTCTAATTTTTTAGAATAATGGCGTTTTTATCTCAACCCCATCTCACATTGCCAACGGCAGCCATGATGAGGCTCAAGAGCCCTCCAGATACAAGAATGAACCTGATGAGTTTTCCTTTCATGAGGCTTACCCCCTTTTCGATGTTTTTAGGA
>Ga0256840_1000257_pt1 | contig 53086 bp, 54 predicted proteins | sample 355202metaG_FD_185969 | JGI IMG/M metagenome (GOLD analysis project Ga0256840, IMG submission 185969) | Hydrothermal vent microbial communities from Mid Atlantic Ridge, Atlantic Ocean - 355-202 | ecosystem: Environmental > Aquatic > Marine > Hydrothermal vents | place: Atlantic Ocean: Mid...
TGCGCCTGATGGTGCACACGCCACCACGGCCTCCGGCACCAGCGAACCCGCATAAAGGCAAACAGAGCAAGCCTCGATCAGCCGCCGCCCCTTAATGGTGATCAGATCAGGGTCACCCGGCCCTGCGCCAATAAAATGCACTACCATGATATTTCACTCTTCCCCAAATACTCAATATCCCGACGCATCAGCTCAAATCCCCGTCAATTTTGCGGGCATAGCCCCGCGGCGTATACATCCTCGGCCCTTCTCCAAGCGCCGCCAGCTTGGAGTTGCTCGACCCCACCAGCACCACCGTCAGCATATCCACGTCATCCACTTCAAGCGCGTCCAGCCGCACATAGCGCACCGCCTCTGTGGGCCGCCCGAGGTTGCTGGCCAGCATCACCGGCGTATCGGCGGGGCGGTGGCCTAGCAAAATATCCCGCGCCTCCGCCAACAACGTGCGCCGCCGCTTGGACACCGGATTGTAAAACGCAATCACAAAGTCGCCCGCCGCCGCCGCCTTCAGGCGCTTCACAATATCTGCGCGCGGCGTCAGCAAATCACTCAAAGAAATCGCGCAAAAATCATGCCCCAGCGGCGCGCCCGCCCGTGCGGCGGCCCCTTGCAGGGCCGAAACGCCGGGGGTGGAAGCCACCTCGACCCGTCGCGCGGCATCCGAAACCCCCAGCGCTTCCGGCCCACGGTCAAGCAGCTCAAACACCAGCGCCCCCATCGCATAAATCCCCGCATCTCCCGAACAAATCAGCGCCACATTGCGCCCCTTGCCTGCCTGCTCTAGTGCATAGCGGCAACGGTCTTCCTCGCCACCCAGCGGGAAGTCAGTTCGTTTTTTGCCTGTGGCCAACGGGCCAAGCAGATCAATATAAAGCCCATAGCCCACAAGCTCTTCAGCCTCTGCGATCAGCATGCTGGCCTCCGGCGTGCGCCAGCTATGCTGCCCGGGGCCAATGCCGACAATAGAGAGCTTGCCCCGCGCCTGCCCAGCCAGTTCCACAATCGGCGCGGGCGCCCGCGCCAGCGCGCAGGTGGCATTCAGGGTTTTCTGCTTTTCAACGCGCAAACCCCCCTCCGGCCCCGCAATCGCCAGCGCCGCGCCTTCGGCCACGCCGTGGCAACCCACTTCAGCAAACACCACCTCAGACGGGTTCGCCAGCCGCCCCGCCTCGGCCTCCAGTTCAGCCGCTGTAAACACCCGAAACGGCACCCCAAGCCGCTTGGCGGTCTCGATCATCGCCGGTTCATCGGCCTTGAGGTCAAGCGACGCAACGCAGGCAATCGCCTCGGGCGCAATATTAGCGGCTTGCAGGCTCACCTGCACCAAATCCCACATTTCGTTTGCATCGCAGCCTCGCGCACAGCCAAGCCCTAGCGCAAATTTTTGCGGATGATAGGCCAGCACCTGCGGCCCCGTTTGCACAGGTGCCGCCGTCGCAACCAGCGTTACAGGCCCCGTGCCCGTCTCAAGCCCCCAGATATTTTCGCCCTCAACAATCGGCTTTTGCCCATTCAGCATAGCCATCATCACCGGCTTGGCATCCTCGGGGTTGGCCAAACGCCAGCCTGCGGGCGGTTCGTCTAGCGCAATGCCCAAGCTCACATCCCCCGCCGTGGTCACCGCCGCATGGCTGTCCAGCGCCTCGGCGATTTGCTTGGCCAAGCGGTTGGCCCCGTGGTGGCCACCGAGCAGCGGAATAACCGTAGAGCCATCATCGGGAATGGCAATTACAGGCGGCTCGCTGCGCTTGTCGGCCAACACAGGGGCCACGGCGCGCACAAGGATGCCAGCGGCGCAAACACCGATGATTGGGTGGCCCGCTTGGAAAAGCATACGGGCGTGGTCCAGCGCGTTGGGAAAGAACGCGTCGGCGCTGGCTACGCGGCCCGCGCGGCCATGCACGGGGGCGCTCAAAGCTGCGGCCACGCGGTGGGCGGTGGCCTCTCCGGCGCGGGAAAGGCAGAGGACAATAGGGGTTAGCTCAACCATGGGTCGTCGCCTTTTGTGATGAGAATCATTGAGAAATAGGGGGCTGGATCGGGCGCGCGCGCCAGCGGCAGCACTTGCTGCGCGGGCAGGCTTGCGCGCGCCACATAGGTCGCACTTTCGGCAAGGCCCATATCGGTGAGCAGCGCGCGAATGCGGCCAAGATGGCGGCCGACTTTCATGATGGCGATCGCCCCTGCGGCCTCTATTCTGGCTTGCATTTCGGCGTTTTCCAGCGGGCCGGGGATAATTGTGAGCACGTCATTGCGCGCGGTCAGCGGGCGGCCAGCCACGGCGGCGCAGGTGGTGACAGATGTGACACCGGGCACCACTTCGGTTGCATAATTTTCCGCCAAGCGGCTAAAAAGATACATGAAAGAGCCATAGAAAAACGGGTCGCCCTCGCAGAGCACCACCACATCGCGGTCGGCATCAAGGTGAGAGGAAATAGCCGCCGCGCCTGTATCGTAAGCCGCCTGCGCAGGTGCGCGCTCCACCGTCATCGGAATACGGATAACCAGCTCCTCGGCCCCCGCAGGAATGCTGCCCGCCGCAATCTCCCGCGCAAAACTCGCGCCGTTTTCCAGCGCCGGATAAGCCACCACCTTGGCACCGGATATCAGCCGATGCGCCTTCAGCGTCATCAGTTCAGGGTCTCCGGGGCCAAGGCCCACGCCTATCAGTTTGCCGCTCATCGCTTGATCAAGCTCCACTGCACCACGGGTCGCATCGGCTTCCAGCCTGTTAACGGGCCTAGCCCTTCGGCGCGGCTTACAGATATTTGCACGAGGTCACCGCCATGTTTCTTATGTAGCTCTACCAGCATGGCTTGGCTCTCCAACGTTACCGCATTTGCCACCAGCCGCCCGAGGGGGCGCAGGGCTTGCCAGCAGGCCTCAAATGTTTGCGCGCTCAAACCGCCACCGATGAAAATAGCGTCGGGGACCTCAAGGCCGGCCAATGCTTCTGGCACCGTGCCGTCTATCAATTGCAATGAGGGCACCCCGAGCGCCCGCGCGTTCTCTGCCGCCATCGTCCGCCTGTCGGCCCGTGGCTCAATCCCGATCGCCTTGCTATAGCGCGCGGCCCGCAGCCACTCGACCGCCACCGAGCCGCAGCCAGTACCGACATCCCACAAAAGCCCGCCGCGCATGGGGATGAGCTTGGCCAGCGTAGCGGCCCGCACCTCGCGCTTGGTCATAGTGCCATCATGGGTGAACACCTCGTCAGGCAGGCCCGGCACGCGAGGGAGAAGGGCCGCATTAGGTGCGGCCACGCATTCCACGGCAAGGGTGTTAAACGCAGGCACCACATGATCCCAGCTTTCCGCCGCGCCCTCAAAGCGGGCCTCGTCCGGCCCACCCATCGCGGCAAGCACGGTCATGCGCGATTGCCCAAAGCCGCGCTCGGTGAGGAAGGCGGCGATCTGCGCGGGGGTCTCCTCGCCCGTAGTTAATATCAGCAACCGCACATCGGGCTGAATAAAGGCAATCATCTGCTCTACAGGGCGGCCATGCACGGTAAGGGTTTCAAGGTCCGCCATGCTCCAGCCCATACGCGCCGAAGCGAGTTGGAAGGCCGAAAGCTGCGGGTGAAACGTAATTTCAGACGGCGCAAAATGCCGCCCGATTTTGGCCCCGACGGAGAACCAAAGCGGATCTCCGGTGGCCAGCACCACCACCCGCTTACCGCGCCGCGACTCTAGCTCGCCAATTAAAGAATTAAACGGTGAAGGCCAACTCAGCGTTTCCGCCGTCGCGTTCGCCGCCAACACATGGTGGCGCGCCCCGCCGACGATCACCTCGGCGGCCTCGATCACGGCACGGGTGGCCGGGGTCAGCCCGTCCATCCCGTCCTCGCCGATGCCGATGATATGCAACCAAGGATTATCCATATTTCAGTCTTCCATAAATACTCAAAATCCGGACTCCTCGGGCAGCCCCGCCGCCATGGCGTTCACGGCGGCCGAGGCCATTGCCGAGCCACCACGGCGACCGGTTAGCGCCAGATATGGCACGCCATGCGCGCCCAAAGCAAGCGCCGCCTTGCTTTCCGCCGCGCCGACAAACCCCACCGGAAAGCCCAGAATGGCAGCAGGCTTGGGCCAGCCCGCTTCCAGCTTTTCCAGCAGGTGAAACAGCGCCGTGGGGGCGTTGCCGATGGCCACCACGGCCCCCTCGACATGGTTTCGCCACAGCTCCACCGCCGCCGCCGATCGGGTGGTGCCAAGGCGTTTGGCTAGCGCTGGCACACGCGGCTCGTTCAGCGTTACGATCACGCGGTTACCTTTGAGGTAGCGTGTGATCACGCCTGCTTTCACCATTTCCACATCGCACAAAATCGGCGCGCCCATAGCGATGGCACGGTGGGCGGCTTTATATACCCCCTTCGAGAATCGCAGGTCCGCTGGCAAGTCTACCATACCACAGGCGTGGATCAGCCGAATCGCCGTCGGGTGCAGATCCGCTGGCAGCGTTGACAAGTCCGCCTCGGCCCGCACCGTGGCGAAGGATTGTGCATAAATCGCCGAGGGGTCTTTTTCGTAGCTCACTCTTTCAGCCGTTTGCGCACCGATTCCGGCCCGTGCGGGTGGTCGGCTTGCGGGTATTCGGGGTGGGAATGGTCGTGATCGTGGTGATGGTGACCATGCCCGTGGTCGTGATCATGGTGGTGATGGTCATGCCCGTGATCATGGTGATGGTGGTGGTCCATATCCAGGCGGCACGCCCCTGTGCAGAAGTCGTCACACAGGTCACAATTTTCCACGGTGGCCCCCGGGGCATTGGCGCCTTGGCCCTCCACATGGTGGTGGTGGCTTTCTTGCACGGCGCCCTGTTCGGCCTCGAAGCCCAGCACGGTTTCGCGATATTTGCACATACCGCAATTCATGTTGTTTTCACCGTCAAGAATCTCGCGCACCCGCTCGGCAAAGGTCTCGATGACCTTGGGGTGGTCGTTCAGGTAGCCCGCTTTAATGAACTGAATTTCTGGGTAGCGCGCGGCGGCCTCATCGGTAAAACCATAGATCCGGTCAATCAGCACGCCGGCAAACAGGAAGTAGGGAAACAGGATCACCCGCTTGTAGCCCAGCTTGGCCACATGGTCGAGGCACGGCTCGACCAGCGGGAAAGTCACACCGGAATAGCCGACTTCGGCCCAGCCAAAGCCCATGCCCTCTTGCAACAGGCGCGCCACCTTGGACACATTGGCGTTGGCGTCAGGGTCCGACGCCCCGCGGCCAATGACCACGAGGCAGGTTTCATGCAGGGGCAGGTCGCCATGCGCGGCATTGGCCTTTGCAACGGCCTCGTTAATGCGGTCGGCGGCGGCGTCGAGCATCTTCGGGTCCACGCCAAGTTCGCGGCCATAATCCACCTGCACACCGTGCTTGGCGGCGTAGGTGTTGAGCACCGTGGGGATGTCGTTTTTGGCGTGCATGGCCGCAAACAGCATGCCCGGCACGGCGAGAATACGGTCACAGCCCGCATTGCGCAGGTTATCGAGGCCATCGCGCATCACCGGATTGGCGAATTCGAGATAGCCGTAATCCACCGGCCAATCGGGGAAATGCGCCTTTAGCCCCTCGGCCACCTGCGCAAATTCGTCCACAGCTTTTTGGCTGCGGGAGCCATGCCCACAGACCATCACACCGATTTTTGCCATGATTTAGGCCTTGCGGGCGTTGTAAATGGCCATGGCCACGCCAACCGCAATCACCGCGACCAGATAGGCCGTGTGCGGCAAATGGCCAGCGGCACCAGCGGGGTGGGCAGCAACAGGTGTTGCAAGGGCAACAGCAAAAAATGCGAGTTTTTTCATGGGGTTTTTCCTTCTATCTGTGAAGGAAACGCTTGTCTCTGACAGTTCCGGCTTTGGCCCCCGATATGGGTCGGCCCTCAGCCAAACGCGCTTCCAGCCTCGGGATGAGGCACCGTCTGTAAGCGCCGATATATAGCCGCACACCTGCTGGAGCAAGCGCAAAAACGACGCTTTACGGTCTGCAATCTCGCCACATAGGGGAGCTTGCACCTGCGTAAACATCTAGCATGGGGTGCCTGAACCCCCTATAACGGCGAAGCAAAGCAGAATCATCGGAGGCTCCATGGCCGCAAATATCTCTGAAAAATCAGTGGTCGTAACCGGCGCGGCCAACGGGGTCGGCTTAGCGATAGCGCGGCTTTTCGTGGCCAACGGGGCCAATGTGCTGCTGGCCGATATGGACGAAGACAAGCTCGACCTTGAAGTGGAAGCGCTGGGCGAAAACGCGGTCGCCTTTGCCGGAGATCTGCGGGAAAAGCTGACAGTGAATAACCTGATGGCCGCCACGATTGATGCCTTTGACCGGGTTGATATTCTGGTAAATGCCAGCCGCCAAGTGCTACCGAGTGACCCGCTTAACGCCAGCGATAACAGCTTTGAAACCATGATGCACCAAAACACCACCGTGAATATGCGGCTCTGCCAAGCGGTGGCCAAGCGGCTCATCTCGCAAGGCGAAGGTGGTGCGATTGTGAACCTCAGCTCGATTGCGGCGCAAGATTGCGTGCCTGAATCCATTGGCTATAGCGTGGCCAGTGCGGCACTGGATCAGCTCACCCGCTCGCTGGCGGTGGCCTATGCACCGCATAATATTCGGGTAAACGCCGTGGCGCTGGGCAGCGTAATGAGCGGCAGCCTGCAAGCGCTGGTCGCCGAGGATGAAGAGCTGCGCGACGAGGTGATCAAAGCCACGCCGATTGGTCGCATCGGCGAGGCCAGTGAGGCCGCACAAGCGGCGCTGTTTCTGGCGTCACCCTGTGCCAGCTTCATCACCGGCCAGATTCTGGCCGTAGATGGCGGCCGCTCATTGCTCGACCGGATGTCGAAGTTAGCCTATTGAGCCAGCAATGGTGGAGTTTACTCCCCCCGCTTACACCGCCGCTTTAAGCGCTTCAATCAGGTCGGTTTTCTCCCAAGAGAACCCGCCATCAGCCTCGGGCGCGCGGCCAAAGTGGCCGTAAGCCGAGGTGCGCTGGTAAATCGGCTTATTCAGCCCCAGATGCTCACGAATACCGCGCGGAGTCAGGTCCATCGCTTGCGCCACGGCCTTCTCAACCGCCTCTTCCGAAACCTCGCCGGTGCCGTGCAGATCAGCATAAATCGACAGCGGCTTGGATACCCCGATCGCGTAGGAAATCTGCAATGTGCAGCGGGTTGCCATGCCTGCGGCCACGATGTTTTTAGCCAGATAGCGGGCGGCATAAGCGGCTGAGCGGTCTACTTTGGTGGGGTCTTTGCCCGAAAACGCGCCGCCGCCATGGGGGGCCGCGCCGCCATAAGTGTCTACAATAATCTTGCGCCCCGTCAGGCCTGCGTCACCATCCGGCCCGCCAATCACAAATTTTCCGGTCGGGTTTACGTGCCATTCGGTTTCAGCCGTAATCCAGCCCTGCGGGATAACCTCAAGGATATACGGTTCGACAATCGCGCGGATATCCTCGGAGCTTTGCGCTTCTGAAGCGTGCTGCGTGGAGAGCACAACCGATGCGACGCCCACAGGCTTGCCGCCCTCATAGCGCACAGAAAGTTGGGATTTGGCATCAGGGCCAAGCAGCGGCTCGGTGCCGTCTTTGCGCACTTCGGCCAAGCGGCGCAGCATGGCGTGGGCGTAATGCACGGGAGCGGGCATCAGCTCGGGGGTCTCGTCCGTGGCATAGCCAAACATTATGCCTTGGTCGCCCGCGCCTTCGTCTTTGTCTTCGCCCGCATCCACGCCTTGGGCGATGTCAGCCGACTGGGCGTGCAGGTAGGAATCAACCTTCAGGTTGGCCCAGTGAAAGCCCTCTTGCTCATAGCCGATGTCTTTTACGCAGTCCCGCGCGATCTCCTCAACCCGCGCGATCACATTACCGGGGCCGCGCACCTCGCCGCCGATAACCACGCGGTCGGTGGTGGCAAAGGTTTCGCAGGCCACGCGGGCATAAGGGTCTTCGGTGAGGAAGGCGTCCAGAATGGCATCGGAAATACGGTCGCACACCTTGTCAGGGTGGCCCTCGGATACGGATTCAGAGGTAAAGAGGTAGGTGTCGCGGCTCATGAGGCTCTCCGATATAAAATAATTTGCCGCCTTTATGGGCGGAATGGCCCTCGTTTTCAATAGGTGATTGGTTAGCGGCGGCTACGAGCCAACCCAGCCCCGAGCAGAAGCACAATAAACCCGATTATCGGCCACTGCCCCCAACGGGCCAGAAGCGTTGGCGGCAGAGGTTTGGCCAGAGGGGCATCAATATAGCCATCCACCCCGAGGGGCAGGCTGGCGGTGATGCGGCCCAGCGGATCGACCATGGCTGAAATGCCGGTATTGGCCGCGCGGGCCAGCGGCAAGCCTTGCTCTATGGCGCGCACGCGGGCTTGGGCGAGGTGTTGGTAGGGGCCGGAGGCCTCGCCAAACCAAGCATCATTGGTGATTTGCACCAGCCATGCGGGGCGGGGGCCGGAAACACCCTGCGGGAAGATCGCTTCGTAGCAGATCAGCGGCAGAAACGGCGGCACGCCCTCGGCCTCAAGAAGGGCGGGGCCGCTGCCTGCGGTGTTGCCCTCGCCCATCTGCGCCGCCAGCCCGCGCAGGCCCAGCTTTTTGGCCAGCCCTTGCAGGGGCATATATTCGCCAAACGGCACAAGGTGGTATTTATCGTAAACATCCGCAATGCTGCTGTCTTTGTTTAGCAAAAACAGAGCGTTATAAAATCCACTCTCATCGCGCCGCCGCGCCCCTAGAATAACGGGTGCTTGCGCGGCTGTGGTGATTTGGGTGCGCACAAAGGGTTGCTCGTCGGGCAGATAGGCGATGGCGGCCTCGGGCCAAATCACCACATCGGGGCGGCCGATACGGGCGCTCAGCGTGAGCTGGCGTTGGTAGAAAAGCGGAATATAATCGGGGTCCCATTTTTGGCTTTGCACGGCGTTGGGCTGCACGAGGCGCACGGTTAAGCCAGAGTCCTCAACGGGGGTTTGCAGGCGGGCATAGCCATAGCCCGTGAGGCTGGCCATAATCAGCAGCGCCAGCAGCGCGCCACGTTTACTCAGCAACAGCCCGCCCGCCAGCACAATTAAAAAGCCCAGCCCATGCACACCGACGGCGCTTGTGGCCTGTATAACCGGCGTTTCGACCCAATTATAGGCCATCAAGGCCCATGGGAACCCCGTGAAAATATAAGCCCGCAGCAGTTCGGCCAGCGTCCAGAACCCCGCCAGCACCAGCGCATTGGCGCGGTTTTGAGCCAGCGCAAAGCCCAGCCCCCAGAAAAGCGCAATGCCCGCCGCCATCAGGCCCAGCGCGTAGGGGGCCATCCAGCCGTAGCGATCAACGTCTACCAGAAACGGCTCCATGATCCAGTTTAGCGTAAGGCCAAAATAGCCCAGACCCGCGCCCCAGCCGACCATAAACCCGCCCTTCCAGCAGCACGTTTTTTTCAACAACCACAGCAATGCAGGCAGGGCGATAAGGGCCAGATAGGGGAAATTATAGGGCGCTTGGCCCAGTGCCAGCGCCAAGCCCGCCACAATGGCCAGCCCAAACCGCAACCATTTGTTCACGCCGCTTTCGCCTTGGAAAAGCTCACCCGCAGGCGCTTGATTTTGCGCGGGTCGGCCTCGATGACCTCAAACTCGTTGCCCTGCTCATCACAAATCACTTCGCCCTGCACAGGCACCCGCCCCGCCAGCATCACCACGATGCCGCCCAGGGTATCAATGTCCTCGTCAAGATCATCGGGCAGCAAGTCGACCCCAGCGACCTCCTCAATATCTTTCAGCGAGGCGCGGGCGTGCGCGAGGTAAACGCCGGGAGATTCCTCGACCCACAGGTCCGCTTCCTTCTCGTCATGCTCGTCAATAATCTCGCCAACGATCTGCTCCAGCAAGTCCTCGATGGTTACCAAGCCATCAACGCCACCATATTCATCAATCACCAACGCCATATGAATATGCTCGGATTGCATTTTTTGCAGCAGAACCGAAAGCGGCATCGAGGGCGGGGCGTAGATCAGCGGCCGCAGGATTTTAGCCATGTTAAAACTTTTGCCCTTGCCAAAGCCATGGCGCAGGGCGAGGTCTTTCAGGTGGATCAGCCCGATCGGCTCATCCAGTGTCTCGCGGTAAACCGGCAAGCGGGTCAGGGTAGAGGAGCCGAAGGACTCGACCACCTCTTCCAAGGTCGCGCCTTCCGGAATGGCAACAATGTCGGCTTTCGGCACAGCAATTTCGTCAATCCGGCGAGATTGCAACAGGCCAAGCGCACGGGTTTCCAGCTCTGCCGGCTCGGCCTCGGAGGCAGCTTCGGCGGGGCCAAAGAGTCGCTGCCAGAAGCTTTGTTTTTGTGGGGCTACCGCCTGCGCGCGCTGCGCCGCGTTAGAAGATCCGTCTGATATGTCGCCCATGGCTCCTTTTCCGTATTGGCCGCAATGCTCTAATATGGGTTGCTTATACCCAGTTTTGCAAGGGCTTTGATTTCAAGCGCTTCCATTTCTTCGGCATCCGCGTCGGAAATATGGTCATATCCGAGCAGATGCAATATACCGTGTATCAGCAAATGGGTTACGTGATGATGAACAGAAACGCCTTTTTCTGCGGCCTCCCGTGCGCAGGTTTCATAGGCAATGGCGATATCACCAAGTTCGCCACCGTCCATCGGCGGGGTGCCGCTTGCTGGCCAGGAAAGCACATTGGTCGCGGTGGGCTTGCCACGAAAATCGGCGTTGAGCGTGGCGATGCGGGTATCATCACAGCCCATCACGGCAATCTCGAATTCTTCCGGCATGCGGCCTGTTATGGCCAGCGCCTCGCGCTCGGCGGGGCCAGCAAGCGCCTCTAGGCCAACGGCTTCCCAGCGTTCATCCTCAAGGATCACTTCGATCATCTCGGGCTGGCTTTCTCGTAAGCCCGCACGATTTTCATCACCATCGGATGGCGGATCACGTCTTTGGCGGTGAACCGCGTAAAGCTGATGCCCTCGACATTGCGCAAAACCTTCTCAGCCTCCACCAGCCCCGAAAGCGTGCCGCGCGGCAGGTCGATCTGGCTGGTATCGCCGTTAATCGCCATGCAGGAGCCTTCGCCCAAGCGCGTAAGAAACATCCGCATTTGCATGGTGGTGGCGTTTTGGGCCTCGTCAAGTATAACAAAAGCATGGCTTAGCGTGCGCCCGCGCATAAAGGCCAAGGGCGCGATTTCAATCACCTTTTCCTCGATCATTTTCGCCACCTGTTTGGCGGGCAAAAAGTCATTCAGCGCGTCATAAAGCGGCTGCATATAAGGGTCGACCTTTTCCTTCATGTCACCGGGAAGAAACCCGAGGCGCTCGCCCGCCTCTACGGCAGGACGGCTGAGAATAATACGGTCCACGCGGCCCTCAAGGAAATGCGCCACGGCCACAGCTACAGCCAAATAGGTTTTCCCCGTGCCCGCAGGCCCGAGGCCAAACACAAGGTCATGCTCCAGCAACGCCCGCACATAGGCGGCCTGCGTCGGGCTGCGCGGCTCTACCACCTTCTTGCGGGTGCGAATATCCAGCGCGCCCTTAGGCTCGGGGGCTTGCTCATGGCCCTCTTCAAATATCTCGGTCGGCATTTTAATCGCCGCCTCCACATCGCCTGCTTCCACGGTTTTATTGGCCTGCAAACGCCCGTAAAGCGCGCGCAGCGTGGTCTCGGCGTGCTGGCGCGCCTCGGCCTCGCCGCTGAGCACAATCACGTTGCCCACACGGTCAATCTCGGCCCCCGTGCCCGCTTCCACGCGCACAAGGTTGGCGTCCAGTTCACCGCACAGATCGATCATTAGGCGGTTGCTGTCAAAGGTAAGGCGGGTTTGGCTCGGGGCGCTTGGGGCAGACAATAAAGGTGATTCCATTATCAAAGGTTAGGCATCCAGAGTGCCGCAATTCAGGGCCATGCGCAATGGCCCCTTGCGGCGCCAAGGTTAGGCGAGTTCTCCCGCCAGCGTGTTGCGCTCGGAATGCAGGATTTTGGCGTTCACAACTTTGCCAGCCAGCTCTGGCCCTGCATCCATATGCACCGCGTGCAGGTAGGGCGATTTGCCGACCATTTGGCCCGCATCCCGCCCCGCACGTTCCAAAAGCACCGGAATGGTTTTCCCAACCATGCTGTGCTGGAAGGCGAACTGGTGCTCGGTGAGCAGGGTTTGCAGGCGCTTGAGGCGCTCGCCTTTTACCGCTTCATCCACATGGGCGCGGTCTGCCGCCGGTGTGCCGGGGCGGGGGGAGTATTTGAAGCTATAGGCGGCCCCGTAGCGGACCTCGTTGCACAGGTCGAGCGTGGCCTGAAAATCGGCCTCCTCCTCGCCGGGGAAGCCGACAATGAAGTCTCCGGAAAGCGCAATATCAGGGCGCACGGCGCGGATACGCTCCAGCACCTTGAGGTAGCTTTCGGCGGTATGTTTGCGGTTCATTGCCTTGAGGATTTTATCAGAGCCGGATTGCACGGGGAGGTGCAGATAGGGCATCAGCTTTTCTTCCTCGCCAAAAGCGGCGATCAGGTCGTCGCCCATGTCATTCGGGTGCGAGGTGGTGAATCGGATGCGCTTTAGCCCGTCCAGCTTGGCCATTTCCTTGATTAGCTTCGCAAGACTCCAGCCGTCGGCCTCATAGGCATTAACGTTTTGGCCAAGCAAGTTTATTTCAACCACGCCACGCTCTAACAGGTCGCGGGCTTCCTCCAGCAGGCGGGCAGGCGGGCGAGAAACCTCGGCACCGCGCGTATAGGGCACCACGCAAAAGGCGCAGAATTTATCGCAGCCTTCTTGCACGGTCAGGAAGGCGCTCGGGGCGCGCTTGGCTTTCGGGCCGCGCGGCAGTTTGGTAAATTTGTCTTCCTCGGGGAAGTCGGTATCCACCACTGTGCCGCCATTGGCGGTGGCTTTCAGCATGGCGGGCAGGCGGTGATAGGCCTGCGGGCCAACCACGAGGTCCACCATGGGTTGGCGGCGGATAATCTCTTCGCCTTCGGCTTGGGCCACACAGCCCGCCACGCCGATTTTCAGGTCGGGATTCGCCTGCTTGAACGGGCGCATCCGGCCCAGCTCGGAATATATTTTCTCGGCGGCTTTCTCGCGAATATGGCAGGTGTTGAGCAGAATCATATCGGCCCCCTCGGGGGTGTCGACCTGTTCATACCCGCTCGCGCCAAGGGCATCGCCCATGCGCTCGCTATCATACACGTTCATCTGGCAACCATAGGTTTTGATGAACAGTTTTTTCTTTTCGGTCACGAGGCTTTGGCTTTCTTGTGGTGGCCTAGGCCGATCTTTTTGGCCAGCTCTTGCCGCTTGAGGGCATAATTCGGTGCGACCATCGGGTAATGGTCCGGCAGGCCCCATTTTTCGCGATATTGATCCGGCGTCATGTTGTAAACCGAGCCGATATGGCGCTTGAGCATCTTCATTTTGCGGCCATCTTCAAGGCAGATCAGATGGTCATCGGTGACCGATTCGCAAATCGGCACGGCGGGCTTGGGGCGCTCGGCGGGTTTGCCATCGGGTATGGCAATGCTGGCCAGCTTGGTGAAAACCGTATCAATCAGCGCCGTAATATCCTCAGGCTGGGTGGCGGCATTGCCCACATGGGCGGCCACAATGGTGCTGGTCATTTTGAGCAATTCGAGCTGCTCGGGGGTTTGCTGTGCATCGGTCATAATCTTTTGCCTTATTTTGGCTCGGTCAGGTTTTACTTGCGAACTAGAAATGATAAACAGGGGATCCTGAGATCCGGAGAACGTATTCTTAGAGGTCAAATGGCACCTCGTGCGCAGAATTTCAACAGGAGATGCGGCAATATGGCCTTGATAAGCATTAAGAAGCGACCCAATGCCGCGCTTGTCGGCGGAAGCTTGCCGTGAGCGCGGGCGGGCATAAGCTGAACCTGTCGGCAGGGCTGGCCTCGGTGGCCGTGGCGCTGGTTTTGGTGGGGCTGAAGTTTTGGGCCTTGCAGGAAACGGGCGCGCTTTCCATTGCCGCATCGCTGGCCGATAGCGCGCTGGACCTGCTGGTTTCGATGACCGGCCTGATGGCGATTATCTACGCCGCCCGCCCCGCCGATGATGACCACCGATTCGGCCATACATCGGCTGAAGACCTTGCCGCGCTCGGCCAAGCGCTGCTGCTGGCGGGGGTGGCGTGCTATATCGGCTACGGCGCGGCGCTACGGCTGTTTGCCGAGGTGCCGCCGCCGCTCAAAAACGAAAGCACGGGTATTTTGGTAATGGGGGTTTCCATTGCCATCACGCTAGCGCTGGTTCTGTGGCAACGCCGCGTGGTCAAGCGCACCGGCTCCAAGGTGGTGGCGGCCGATAGCCTGCATTATGTAGCCGATCTGATCCCCAATATCGGCGCGGTGGCGGCGCTGGGGGTGTCGTCTTTTTGGGCCTTTCCGCAGCTCGATTCGCTGGTGGCCATTTTAGCCGCCATGGTGCTGCTCGGCGGCGCGTTTCGCATTGGCGGCAAAGCCTTTGATGCCTTGATGGACCGCTCGGCCCCACCCGAAACCATGGCGCGGCTGGCGAGCATTATCGAGGCCCACCCAGGGCTGCATGGCTACCATGACCTCAAAACCCGCACCGCCGGCAGCACACTTTTTGTGCAGGTGCATATTGAGCTGGACGGCGCGCAAAGCTTGCATTCCGCCCATGATATAAGCAAAGCTCTGAAGCGAGAAATCTTGCGGGCCTATCCGCAGGCTGATGTAATTATCCACAAAGATTTGGCGAGGCCGCAGCATGACCTATAATACCACAATCGGGCGCACGGTGCTGGCAATGCTGCTTGGTGCCTTGGTCGGGGGCAACCTTTCAATGGGGTTGCTGATCGCGGCATTCGGGCCGCCCACCCTCGAACAGGCACCGCAGGTATGGCTGATGATGCAGCTTTACTGGCTCGGCGGGCTGATCATATTTGCGCTCATCCCCTTTGGGTTGTTTTATTACGCCAAGCTACGGCAATGGTATGTAATGACTATGCTCGGCGTAATGACTATGGTTATGCTCAGCTTTTACACCTTCAAGGGGGTTGACTCCACAGCAACCATGGCCGCACTGGCAGCTATTGGCGGCCTTGTGGGCTGGGTTATATGGCGGGTTGCCTATCGACCTGCTGCCATTACGGGAGACGATAAATGAAAAATGTAATTTTGGCCGCGGCGCTGCTGGGCGCCGCCCCTGTGCTGGCGCTTGATGTGGTGCCGGTGGCCGATGGCGTATATGCGCTGGTGGGCGATCTCAGCCAACGCTCGCCAGAGAATCTCGGCAATAACGCCACCTTTGGCGTGGTCGTAACCAATGAAGGCGTGGTGCTGATGGATGCCGGCGCAGGCTGGAAAGCCGCCGCTGAAATTGACGCGGTGATTGACACTTTCACCGACCAGCCCGTGCGCTATGTGATCAATACCGGCGGGCAAGACCATCGCTGGATTGGCAACAACTATTGGCAGGCCCAGGGCGCCACCGTGATCGCCTCGGCCGATGCCGTGGTGGACCACAAAAATCGTGGCTCTTTGGAAATGACAGGGCTAGGGGTGCTGGTGGGGGCCGAAGGCTTGGCTGGCACCGAACCAAGCTATGCCGATGTCACCTTTGACACGTCATATACCCTGAGCCTTGGCGGCATTGAGCTTGAAATCACCCATGCAGGGCAGGCGCACACCCCCGGTGACAGCTTTATCTGGATGCCGAGCACCGGCGCGGTGTTTGGCGGCGATATTGTTTATGTCGAGCGGATTTTGGGCATTGGCGACCAGTCCCATTCCGGCAGCTGGATTACGGTATTTGAGGCGATGGCCGCGCTGGAGCCCAAGGTTGTGGTGCCCGGTCACGGCAACCCTGTGCCGCTAGCCACGGCCACGGCGGACACCTATGATTACCTCGTAAACCTGCGCACCCAAATGGGGGCTTATATCGACGACGGCGGCGATATTATCGACTCGGTCAATGTAGACCAAGCGGCGTTTTCTTACCTTGCCAATTTTGAAGGGCTGGCCAAACGCAATGCGCAGCAGGTGTTTTCTGAAATGGAATGGGAATAGCCGCTGCGGTGCGTGGGGCACCACGCACCTACACGTTTAACAGCAAATGCTCCCGCTCCCACGGGCTGATCACCTGCAAAAACGCCTCGGCTTCGTTGCGCTTCAAGGCGCTGTAAACATAGCTAAAATCAGTGCCCAGCACTTCGCGCAGCTCGGGGGCGCGCTCAAAGGCATCTAGCCCGCCAAGCAGGGAGCGGGGCAAGCCGTGGTCGGCATCGTAAGCCTCGCCTGCCATTTTTTCGCGGGGTTTTATACCCTGCTTCATGCCAAGGTAGCCACAGGCCAGCGAGGCGGCAATGCCGAGGTAAGGGTTGCAATCCATACCCACCACGCGGTTTTCCACCCGCCGTGCTTCGGGGCCGGAAAGCGGCACACGGATGCCCGTGGTGCGATTATCTTCGCCCCACTCAAGGTTAATGGGGGCCGAGCCAGAGGCTACATAGCGGCGGTAGGAATTCACATAAGGGGCAAAAAGGCTGATAGCATTGGGCACATATTTTTGCTGGCCCGCAAGGAAGCTATAGAACAGGTCAGTGGGTTGGTCATTGGCATCGTTAAAGATATTTTTGCCATCTTTCCCCAGCACCGAATGGTGAATATGCATGGCACTGCCCGGCTCGTCCTGCATCGGCTTGGCCATGAAGGTGGCGTAGCAGTCATTGCGGAACGCCGCCTCGCGGATCATGCGCTTAAAGAAAAACACTTGGTCAGCCAGCTTCAGCGGATCGCCGTGGATGAGGTTGATCTCGATCTGCCCAGCGCCGCCTTCCTGAATGATGGTGTCAATCTCGTAGCCCTGCGCCTCGGCGAAATCATAAATATCGTCAATCACCTTGCCGTAATCATCGACCGCGACCATCGAATAGGCCTGCCGTGAGGCCACCCGCCGCCCCGTGCGCGCCATCGGCGGCTCCACGGGGTCATTCGGGTTTAGGTTCGGCTTGGTGAGGTAAAACTCCAGCTCGGGGGCCACAACCGGCGTCCAACCCTCGGCCTTATAAAGGCCCAGCACGCGCTTGAGCACATTGCGCGGCACCAGCTCCACCGGTGTGCCGTCCATATTCATCACGTCGTGAATCACTTGCAGGGTTACGTCCCCCGCCCACGGGGCTGCCGTGGCGGTGCTATAATCTGGCACCAAAAGCATGTCCGATTCCGTCCACTGGTTCTCGATTTCCATATCGACATATTGGCCATCAATGGTCTGGAAATAGATCGAGGTCGGCAGAAATACCCGCTCCTCACGGCTGAACTTCTTGCTCGGCATCGCTTTCCCCCGCGACACGCCAGCCATATCGGCGATCACGCACTCGATCTCCTCCACGCGGCGGCCATCAAGCCACTCAGCCACGGTTTCGGGCATTTTGGCGATATAAGACATGGATTTAGGGAGCGACATAGGGGCCTCTACTTTGGTTTTTTGCGCATCAGAAGCGCGGAAATTATAATACCGATGCTGACCGCCAGCACAATCAGGCTGGCCAGCGCGTTAATATCAGGGCTAACCCCGAGCCGCACTTTGGAGAAAATCACCATCGGCAGGGTGGTCGCGCCGGGGCCGGAAACAAAGCTGGAGATCACGAGGTCATCCAAGCTAAGCGTAAAGGCCAGCAGCCAGCCCGAGATCAGCGCGGGGGTGATCATCGGCAGGGTGATGTCAAAGAAAACCCGTGTGGGCGAAGCGCCAAGGTCGAGCGCGGCTTCTTCGATGCTGTCGTCCATATCGGAAAGGCGGGACTGCACCACCACCGTGACAAAGGCCATGTTAAAGGTGATATGCGCGATCAGAATGGTTGAAAACCCCCTGCCTTGGGGCCAAGGAAAATACTCGAAATATGTTCGCATCATCTGTGCTAAAGTTTTCGCAACATCATCGCCAAACACACTCAATAACATCTCGTACTCAAACGTCCGTAGCTCAGAGAGTAGCCCGCTCACCGTCACAAAAAGCAACAGTAGCGACAGGCCGATAATCACATCGGGCATCACCAAGGGGCCGGTAATCATTCCGCCCATTATGCCCCTACCGCGCACCCGCTTGAAGCGCACCAGCACCATCGCCATCATGGTGCCCAGCACCGTGGCCACGCTCGCCGAGATCACCCCGATTTTGAGTGAAAGCCACGCCGCCTGCATGATCTGCTCATTGGCAAACAGCTCCCCATACCACTTGGTAGACCAACCGCCCCACACGGTAACAAGCTTGGATTTGTTGAAGCTGTAGACCACCAGCGAGATGATGGGGCCATATAGGAAAATATAGCCCAGCAAGGCCATAATGGGGGTAAAGCGCAGCTTCATATCTCGGCCCCCTTGCTTTGGGCGCGGCGCAAAACCATGATCGGGATCAGCATAATAATCAGCATCACAATCGCCACCGCCGAGGCCACCGGCCAGTCACGATTGCTGAAATACTCGTTCCACAGCACCTTGCCGATCATGAGTGTATCTGGCCCGCCAAGGAGCGCAGGGATAACGTATTCGCCAATTACAGGGATAAAAACCAGCATAGAGCCAGCGATAATGCCGGGCATGGAAAGCGGCAGGGTAATGCGGAAAAAACTGGAAATCCGGCTGGCACCAAGGTCGCGACTGGCTTCCAACAGGGTGTCATCCAGCTTCACAAGGTTGGCATAAAGCGGCAGGATCAGGAAGGGCAGATACGTATAAACAATGCCGATATACACCGCGATATCGGTTTGCAAAATAATCAGCGGCTCATCAATAATCCCTGACCACAGCAGCACCGCATTCAAAATCCCTTTGGTTTTCAAAATGCCGATCCATGCGTAAACCCTAAGCAGAAACGACGTCCAGAACGGCAGCACCACCAGCAGCAGCAGGATAGAGCGCCGAGGCTCTGGCGCGCGGGCAATGGTATAGGCCATCGGATAGCCCACCAAAAGCGTGAGCAGGGTGGCAATGGCCGCAATTTTAATAGAGGACAGATAGGCGTTTAGATAAAGGCTATCCTCCCACATATAGGCGTAATTTTCGAAGTTGATGTTAAATTTTATGCTCCCGTTCACCCACTCCCACAGGGGCGAATAGGGCGGTATGGCAATGCGCGGCTCGGCCAGCGAAATTTTAAGCACCACCAGAAACGGCACCATAAAAAACAGAATCAGCCAGATGTTTGGCACTGCAATCACAAAACGCCGCGCCAGCTTGCTATTGCTCATTGCACCAGCACCGTGCTGGCGGCGGCAGACCAGCCGATATGCACGGCCTCATCCCACGTGATCGGGTTTTCCTCATGCAGCCCGTTGGCCGCCGTCACCTTCAGGCATTGCCCGCTGGCAAGCTGCACACGGTAAACCGACAAGTTGCCCATATAAGCCACCTCCGTCACCATCCCTTGCAGGGTATTAGCCGCTTCAATTGGCGTGCGCGAAAGCTGGATGCGCTCGGGACGCACCGCAATGTGCAGCTTCTGGCGCGCCGTCAGCCCCGCCATCGGCTCACACATCACCGGCCCCTCAGGGGTGTTTACCCGCATCAGGTCCGGCGCGGCCAGATCGACCTCGCCATCAAAAATATTCACCGAGCCGATGAAATCGGCCACGTATTTGCTGTTGGGGGTTTCGTAAATCTCGCGCGGCTCGCCCACCTGCACGATCTTGCCCGCATCCATCACGCCAATGCGCGTAGACAGCGTCATCGCTTCTTCCTGGTCATGGGTCACCACAATGAAGGTCACGCCGAGGTCTTCCTGAATACGGATCAGCTCGAACTGGGTTTCCTCCCGCAGCTTTTTATCGAGCGCGCCAAGCGGCTCATCAAGCAGCAAAAGCTTGGGTTGCTTGATAAGCGAGCGCGCCAACGCCACCCGCTGCTGCTGCCCGCCCGAAAGCTGGTGCGGCTTGCGGCCAGCAAAGCCATCGAGCTTCACAAGGCTGAGCATATCGGCGGTGCGCTGCATGGCCTCCCCCTTGGGAACCCCCTCACGCAGCAAGCCATAAGCGATGTTTTTTTCCACGCTCATATGCGGGAAAAGCGCATAGCTCTGGAACATCATGTTGGTCGGGCGCAGATTGGCCGCTACGCCGGTCATATCCTGCCCGTCTATTTCAATGGTGCCGCTGGTTTGGGTCTCGAACCCCGCCAGCATCCGCAAAAGCGTTGATTTCCCGCAGCCCGAGCCGCCAAGCAGGCAGAAAAGCTCACCACGGTAAATATCGAGGGATACATCGTCAACCGCCGCAAGGTCACCAAACATTTTGGTAATGCCTTTGATGCGCACAAACGGTGTTTCTGTGGCCTCGACCCATGGCCGCCGCTCACATGCTGAAAGTTCTTCCGCCATACATCCCCCAAATACCCCGAATATCACCCTCCCCCGACAAGCCGGAGAAGGGCGCTTTCTATTGGCTTTATTGGCCGGTTTTTACCCGTGTCCAAAGCCGTGTGATCGTGCGATCTGTGCGGGCATCATACACGGTCGAGGCCCACAGCCCGGCCTTGGCCTCTTCGGTCGGGAAGATGCCCGGATCAGAGGTGATTTCCTCATCCACAAGGCTCATAGAGGCCACGTTGCCGTTGGCATACCAAACATAGTTGGTGATATCGGCGGTGATCTGTGCGTCCATAATAAAGTTGATGAAGGCATGTGCTGCATCAGGGTTTGGCGCGTCTGCCGGAATGGCCAGCATATCAAACCACTGCAGAGCGCCCTCTTTCGGAATCACATAAGCGATTTCAACGCCGTTCTCGGCTTCAGCCGCACGGGCCTGCGCCTGAAACACATCTCCAGACCAGCCCACAGCTACGCAGGTGTCGCCATTGGCGAGGTCAGAAATATACTGCGACGAGTGGAAATAGCGGATGTTGGGCCGCACGGTTTCCAGCAGCGCCGCACCCGCTTCAAGGTCGGCTTTATCTGTCGAATTCGGGTTAAGCCCGAGGTAATTCATCGCTGCCGGAATCATCTCGGTTGGGGCGTCGAGCACGGAAATGCCACAATCAGCCAGCTTGGCAGAGACCTCAGGGTCAAAGATCAGACTCCAGCTATCAACTTCGTAATCTTCACCCAAACGCTGGGCCACGGCGCCAACATTATAGCCAATGCCGGTGGTGCCCCACATATAAATAACGGCGTGCTCGTTGCCCGCATCATAAGCCGCAGCACCGGCCATCAAGGCCTCGTCCATATTGGCAAGGTTGGGCAGCTTGCTCTTATCAAGCGCAGCATAAACACCCGCCGCAATCTGGCGCTGCAGGAAATCAGATGTAGGCACAACCACATCATAGCCCGAGCTGCCGGCCAGCATTTTGGCTTCCAGCACTTCGTTGCTGTCATACACGTCATAGGTCACTTCAATGCCGGTTTCGGCGGTGAACTTCTCCAGCGTATCTTCGGCGATATAGTCAGACCAATTATAAATGTGCAGCACGTTATCTTGGGCCTGAACAGCCCCCGCAGCGGCCAGCGTGATGAGCGCGGTTGTTAAGCGTAATTTCATTATATTGCTCCCTGTTGATTTACCTGTTCAGAGTTTGGCGGGGAAAGCCGCGTAAAAGCAAGAGAAATTTACGCTTAGACGGTGGTTAAGTAAGTGGCCACTTCGAAATCACTCATCCTCTCGGCGAACCGGCTGTGCTCCTGCTGTTTCATAGCCGCGAAAATCGCGCAAAATTGCGGGTTAAGGTGGGCTTTGAGGGCATCACTGGCCGCAAAGGCACGGATCGCCGCCGCCCAATCCGCCGGCAGCTGCGGCAGGCCCGCTTCATAAGCATTGCCCGTGGTGGCAGCGGGCGGGGTTTGGGCCTGCTCCAACCCCTCCAGCACCCCAGCCAGCAGCACCGCGAGCAGCAGGTAAGGGTTGGCATCTGACCCTGCCACGCGATGCTCAATCCGCCGCGCTTTCGGGCTGCCTCCCGGAATACGAATCGCACTGGTGCGGTTCTCGTAACCCCAGCCAATGCCGGTGGGGGCATGGCTGTTGGGCGTGAGGCGGCGGTAGGAATTGAGGTGCGGCGCGAAGATCAGCGTCGAAGCCGGCATCAGGCTCAGGAGGCCATTCACACAGTGTCGCAAGATATCGCTACCCGCCTCGGTGCCGTCGTCAAACACATTGTTTCCGGCCTCATCGAGCAAGCTGAAATGCACATGCAAACCGCTGCCCGATTGGTTCTGATAAGGCTTGGGCATAAAGCTGGCCTCTAGCCCGTGCGCCTTGGCCACGCCTTTAACAATACGCTTGAAAAACACCGCATTATCAGCAGCTTCCAATGGGTCCGGCCCATGCATAAGGTTCACCTCGAACTGCCCCGCGCCGCCCTCGGAAATGGCAGCATCCGCCGGAATACCGTAAGCTTCGCAAGCGCTATAAACCGCCTCGAAAAACGCGCTGTGCTGGTCCACATGGTCAATCGCCAGCATTTGCGCCTCAGCCTGCGGGGGCGTCGGGCCGGGCTTAACAAGGTAAAACTCCAGCTCCACCGCCATCACCGGCGTAAGGCCGCGCGCCTTGAGCTTGCCCGCCACCGCTGCCAGAATTTGGCGCGGATCAATGGCCGACGGGGTGCCGTCCTCCTCAGCCATCACTACCGGCACAAAGGGCGCGGCCCCGGTTTGCCATGGCTCCAGCAGCGCGCCCTTCGCCGTGGGCAGGCAAAGGCAATCGGCATCGCCGGAGTTAAACACCAAGGGGCTGTCGGCCACATCCTCGCCGAAAATATCGATCGCAGGCACCGAATACGGCATCCGCAAACTGCCCCCCAGCACCTTTTCAAGCTGGACAGCGGGCATAAGCTTACCGCGCCAAATACCGTTAAGGTCACAGACGGCGGCGCGGATCATGGCGGGGGGGGTTGGCATTTGAGGCTCCTTGCTTTGGGCCAAAGTGGCGGGGATACCGGGGGGAAGTCAAGAGAGAGGCGGCTGCGCCGACTAAAAAACACGGTTTCGGCTTACAAGGGGAGCACCTCAACCTATGGCAAAATCATGATTATACTGTATATTTACAGGTGCCACCATAACTACTAACCTAGGTTAGTAGTTATGGTTCAGCTATTGGTTTATTTCGCCAAGCTCAGTCAGCCTTAAGTAATTTTCGCTGCAGCCCTAACCCCCGAATTGCAGCCTGAACAGATCCGCATAAATCCCGCCTTTGACCAGAAGCTCATCATGGGATCCGGTTTCTGCCACGCGGCCCTGGTCGAGCACCACAATCATATCCGCCTCGCGAATGGTGGCCAGCCGGTGGGCGATCACCAATGTGGTACGGCCCTTGGAAAGCTCGGCCAAGGCACGCTTGATCACGGCTTCGGATTCCGCGTCTAGCGCCGAGGTTGGCTCGTCGAGCAGCAAAATCGGGGCATCGCGCAGCATGGCGCGGGCAATAGAAATGCGCTGCCGCTCACCGCCCGAAAGCGCGCTCGCGGCCGCAGCCACGGGGGTATCATAGCCCTGTGGCAAGGCCGAAATAAAGCCGTGCGCCGCTGCCGCTTTGGCCGCGGATTCAATCTCGGCGGCACTTGCGCCTTCACGGCCAAAGCCGATATTCTGCCCAATCGTGCCACTCAGGAGCACCGAATCTTGGCTCACCAGCGCAATTTGGCGGCGCAGGTCGGCTTGGGTGAGGTCGCGAATATCAATCCCGTCGAGCGATATCTGGCCTTCGGACACATCAAACAACCGCGGCAGCAGGTTAAAAATGGTTGATTTCCCCGCCCCCGAGCGCCCCACGAAAGCCACCATCGCCCCCGCTGGCACATTAAGCGAAATATTAGACAGCGCCTGCTTGCCATCGGGGTAGCAAAAGCCCACGCCCTCAAAGGCAAGCGCGCCGGGGCCATGGGCCAGCGGCGCCGGGGTTTCGGGGTCTTTGATCGTGCTTTGCAGGTCGAGAATTTCGAAAATCCGGTCCAGCGCCGCCTCGCCTTGCTTGGCCATAGCAAAGGTTTTACCAAGCGCGCGCGCGGGCTGCGAAATCACCCCGAACCCCGCCATGAGCGCCATGAAATTCGCCAGCGAGGTCGTGCCATTTGCCAGCCGCCACGCCACCACCACCAGCAGCGACGCGATGGCCGCGCCCGAGAGGGTTTCCATAATCGGGGCCAGCCGCGCCTCCAGCCGGATCAGCCGCAGCTTTAACCCGAGCAGACGGTCAAAAATCGTGCTGGCATTGCCCAGCAAATAAGGCTCCAGTTGGTAGGCCCGCGCCATACGAATGCTACCCAGCGCCTCTGAAATATCGCCGGTCATCAGCGCCAGATCGTCCTGAGTCTCCCGCGAAACCACATGCAGCCGCCCGCCGATGCGGTTCACCGGATACACTGCCATCGAAAACACCCCGACCAGCGTGAGCGTGATCACCCAGTCTATGCTCAGCATTACCGCCACGGTGGCCACCAGAATAAGCACCGCCGAAACGCCCATAAAAATTTGCATAACCGATTGCCGCACCAGCATAATATCCGCGGTAAAGCGGGTAGACAGCGCCGTCGGGCTTTCACCCTGAATTTGCGCAAGGTCGGCAAAGACCAGCTTTTTGTGCATCGCTTTTTGCAGGTCGGTCTCGGTGCGCGCCAAGGCGGTGTTGCTGTTCACCTGAAACAGCCACGTGCCTAGCCCCTTGGAACTGGTCAGCGCCAGCATTAAAAGCGGTCCCCACCAGATCACGCTCGGCTCGCTGGTCTCGAAGGCGTCAATCACCCATTGCAGCGCCTTAGCATAGCCCGCCGAGGCCAAAGCCCCGATCAGCATTCCCAAAAATCCGAGCGCCAAGGTGCCGCGATAATCGGTTAGCCAGTGCCGCCAAAGCCGCTTATATGGCCCCTGCCCGCTCATGCGCCACGCACCTGCGCCAGCGCTTCAGGCAAGGCTTTTGCCAGCAGGTCCATATCTTCGGGGCGGCCTGCCGATACCCGAATACAACGGTTTTGCGGCTCTGAAAACGGCATCCGGATAAACACCCCGCGCGCGCCCAACGCCGCCACCACGGCTTTGGCAAAATCAGCGCCTTGCCCGCAATCTATCGCCACAAAATTGGTGGCCGAAGGCAGCGGCACCAGCCCGTTATCCACCGCTATTTCAGCGATCCGCGCTTTGGACGCCCGCACATTTTCCAGCGTTTGCGCTAAGTAGGCCTCGTCTTGCAACGCCGCCAAAGCCCCCGCCTGCGCGGCCCGGTTCATGCCGAAATGGTTGCGCACCTTGTCAAACTGCTTAATAAAATCCTGGTGCGCAATCGCATAACCCACGCGCGCCCCAGCCATGCCAAACGCCTTGGAAAAGGTCCGAAACCGAATCACCCTCGGGTGCGAAACATCAATCGCGGGCGCGCTGTCCTCGGGGGCAAACTCGATATAGGCTTCATCGAGGCACAGGGTCGTGCGCGCGGGCAGATCATCAATCATTGCCTGAATGGTGGCCGCGCCGTGCACCGAGGCCATCGGGTTATCAGGGTTGGCAATATAGACCAAAGGCGCATCCAGTTCGCGGGCCTTGGCGAGCAGCCGGACGGGGCTTTCATGGTCATTTTCATAAGGCACGGTTTGCAGATCTCCACCATAGCCGACCACGTGGTAATTGAAGGTCGGGTAGGCGCCGGCGGTGGTCACCACCTTATCACCCGGCGAGATCATCAGCCGCACCAGATAGCCGAGCAGGCCGTCTATCCCCTCACCAATCGCGATGTTTTCCGGCGCAACCCCGTGTTTTTCGGCCAATGCCTGCTTCAGGTCATAGCTCTCGGGGTCGCCATATTTCCAGATATCCGCCGCGGCTGTGGCCATCGCCGCAATCGCCTTGGGCGACGGGCCAAACACGTTTTCATTGGCACCAAGCCGCGCCGCAAAGCCCTTGCCCTGTGCCCGCTCTGCCGTTTCCGGCCCCACAAAGGGCACGCTGGCGGGCAGGCTTTCAGCCAGTTTTGTATATCGCGGATCTGACATAATAACCTCACAGTTTGCTTGCCCGTGCCTAGCGCACCCGCTGGCAAAAAACAACGGCTGGGCAAAATTCGATCACGGGCGCGCCGCCAACCGCCGAATCGCCGTGATGTCGCCATAACCATCGGCCTTAACGCGCGCCACGGTCACCGCCAGCGGCTCGGCGATCACGCTCATCGAAAACGCGGTGGCGTGCAGCAGGGTTTCGGGCGAGGTCATCATGCCCACATGCCCCCGCCAAAAGATAAAATCACCCCGCTGCAAGGGCGCATCCAGCGGCAGCGCCGTGCCTATACGCTCTGCCTGCGGCCCCGAATCCCGTGGGGCCGAAACCCCGACGCTTTTTAGTGCTATTTGCGCCAGCCCCGAGCAATCAATCCCGAGGCTAGAGCGCCCGCCCCACAGGTAAGGCACGCCGATAAAACGCGCGGCGGTCGCCACGGGATCATGCAGGCTATCAGCCCTTAAATGCTTGGTAAAAATATACCCCTCGGGAATGCGCGCAAACCCGTTTTCCGTGCTCAAAACCTTAACCTGCGCCATAAAGGGCAGGCGCAAACGCACCTCGGACTTCATATCCGGCCGGGCATAGACAAAGGTGCCCATTGCGCTCACGTAATCACTGGCCACGCGAGGTTCGGCCAGCGCGGCACAGGGCAGCCAGCCTTCATAGCCACACTCGGTGCGGCCAAAACTATGGGTGCCGACGGTCTTTTCCACCTCAAAGGATTCGCCAAACAGAAGCTGGGATATTCGCTGGCCATCGGGGGCATCCAGCAGGTCGGTTAGCGGCTGGTTACCCCGCATTAAACTGCGCCTCGATCATAGCCAAAATCGCGCGCCCGCCTTGGGCCTCGCCACCTTTTGGACGGGCGGGCTTGGCAGCCGGTGTCCAGCCATACACATCAAAATGCACAAATTGCACGGCGTTTTCCACAAAGCGCCGCAGAAACAGCGCGGCGTTAATAGAGCCGGCCATGCCGCCCGCAGGGGCATTGTTGAGATCGGCGATTCCCGGCTCAAGATTGGCCTCGTAGCCCTCCCAAAACGGCATCCGCCAGAGCGGGTCGGCCTCGGCCCGCGCGGCACGGGTGATCTGGTGGGCAAGCGCACCATCATCGGTGTAAAACGGCGGTAAATCGGGGCCGAGCGCCACCCGCGCCGCGCCCGTGAGCGTGGCCATACAAATCAACAAGTCGGGCGTTTCCTCATCGGCCATGGCCAGCGCGTCGGCCAGCACCAAGCGGCCTTCGGCGTCGGTATTGTTGTTTTCCACCGTCAGGCCTTTGCGGCTGGTCAGAATATCTTGCGGGCGGAACGCGCTGGCCGAGATCGAGTTTTCGACCGCCGGAATAAGCACACGCAGGCGCACGGGCAGGCCCAGCGCCATAATCATATGCGCCAACCCCAACACATTAGCCGCGCCGCCCATATCCTTTTTCATCAACCCCATAGAGGCCCCGGGCTTGATATTCAGCCCGCCGGTATCAAAGCAAACCCCTTTGCCAACAAGCGTAAGCTTGGGCGCATCCGCCGCGCCCCAGATCATATCGAGCAAGCGCGGGGCTTGCTCGGCCGCCCGCCCAACCGCATGAATAAGGCCGAAATTCTCGCGCAGCAGGTCATCGCCAACAATCGCCGAGGCCTTCGCCCCGTGCCGCGTGGCAAGGTTGAAAAACGCCGCTTCCAGCGCCTCTGGCCCCATATCATTGGCGGGCGTGTTAATCAGGTCACGAGTCAAAAAGGTCGCCTCCGCCTCCAGCTCTACCCGCGCGGCATTAACCCCCGCAGGGCAGGCCAGCCGTGCTTTTTGCACAGGTAGCGAAGCGTATTTATCAAAGCGATAGCCCGCCAGCAGCCATGCCAGCGCGGCTTCTTTTAGCTCGGCCCGCTTCAACCCGCTTTCAATCCGGTAATCACCTTCAGGCAGCTTGGCGGCAATGCTGGCAAAGTTAAACCACTGCCGCGCCCGCGCGCTATGGTCACCCCAGCCCGCCAGCACGGCGCGGATGTTTCCCGCAACATCCGGTATCAGCGCGACCTGCCCGAGCTTGGCTTGAAATCCGCCCGCCTCGACCCAGCGCCGCGCAGGGTCATCAAGTTGGCTCAGAGCCTGATCCAGCCCCTTGGGTTCGACCGCGTAAATCGGAATAGTGGCTTTGGCATTGCTAAATTTGGGCTGCATGGGGTGTCCTTTCAGGTTCGCAGAAATGTCGCCCCAATGCGGCGCAAATGCAAGCCCCTGAATGGCCTTCGCGCATGCCGGAGTATTTTGAAAAAAGAGCCTTAATCTCTTTCTTTTTCAAATACTCATCCGACCACCGCGCCCATCACGGTGCCTGCGCATCAAACTCGATTATGCTAAACAACGACCGCTCAGCCATGCGCGCCAGCCGCACAGATACCGCCGACAGCGCGGTGTAGTCCCCCCGACTGGCACAATCTTGCGCGGCTGCCGCCACCGCTGCCACACCCTGCAGCCCGATCTGCCGCGCAATCACGCCGATCTTGGCCGCTTGCCGCTCTGCCGTTGCGAACTCCCGCGCGCGGGCATTGCTCATAAGGGCGGTGATGTTTTCAGTTAGCGAAAACACCACATCCTCCACAATCTCCGCATAGCGCTGGGCCCCGGTTGAGGCCTTTAGCGCCGCAACAATCTCAAAATCCACATAGCCGCACTCCACGACCGTAAGGTGAAACACATGCTCCATCCCGATACTCCCATCCACTCCACTTGCAAACCTAGCCCCGACTCTTGAATAAATCCTTAGCGCCCCCCCTGAAAAAGCGGAACCTTTTGATAACCTTAATGGCGCGTTAAGGCCTGCTCGCCACAAGCACCAAGGGGGCAGTGCGGCGCGTATGCAGGGCTGCCAAGCACACCACCCTCGCCGCGCCGCATCAAGGCTTTGTAAGCGCCGCCGGTTTTGGGCCACCTGTAGCCCAGTCGAGCAGCTCGACCGTATGGACAACGGGCAGCGCCGTGCCGTCGCCGATTTGCATCATGCAGCCGATATTGCCCGCCGCAATTACATCAGGCGTAAGGGCTTCCAGCGTGGCCACCTTGCGGCTGCCGAGTTGGCTGGCCAGCTCGGGTTGCATCAAATTATAAGTGCCCGCCGAGCCGCAGCACAGGTGCGGGTCGGTTGGTTCCAGCACGGTAAAACCCGCCGCGCGGAGCAAGGCCTTGGGAGCGTCCTTGATCTGTTGGCCGTGTTGCAACGAGCAGGCCGCGTGGTAGGCCACCTTCAGGTCCGCCTCGCCCTTGATGCCGATTTCAAGCAATATCTCGGAAATATCCCGCGCTTTGCCCGCAATTTCAGCCGCATCTTCTGCCAGATCGGTCTCGCGGAACATATGGCCGTAATCCTTCACCGTGGTGCCGCAGCCCGAGGTGTTGATCACCACCGCGTCCACATTGGCCGCTTTCCACGCCTTGATATTGGCGGCGGCGGATTTATGGCTGGCTTCGGTTTTGCCCATGTGGTGGGTGACGGCCCCGCAGCAGCCCATGCCCTCGGCAATCACCACTTCCACCCCATGGCGAGTGAGGATGCGGATGGTGGCTTCGTTTATATCGGTGTTGAGCGCGGTTTGCGCACAGCCCGAAAGCAGCGCCACACGGCGGATTTTCACCCCCTTGGCGGGGAAGGTTTGCGGGCAGTCCACCGCACTTGGGGAGGGTAGCTTTGCGGGTGCAAAATCAACCATGGCTTTAAGCTTGCTTGGCAGGGCAAAGCGAAAGGGCTTGGCCGCCCATGCGCCCAGAATAGCCGCGCGAAACCGCATCGGATAGGGCAGGATCTGCGCCAGCACCGCCCGCAAGGCACGGTCAAACAGCGGGCGCTTGTAGGTTTTCTCTATGTGTTCCCGCGCGAGGTCCACCAGATGCATATAATGCACGCCCGAGGGGCAGGTAGACATGCAGGCAAGGCAGCTTAGGCAGCGGTCGATGTGCTTCACGGTTTTCTCGTCTGCCGCACGGTCGTTTTCCAGCATATCCTTGATCAGATAAATCCGGCCACGGGGGCTGTCCAGCTCGTCGCCCAGTAGTTGATAGGTAGGGCAAGTGGCGGTGCAAAAGCCGCAATGCACGCAGGCGCGCAAAATTTCGTCGGCGCGCTGGAGGCCGCTGTCTTTAAGCTGCTCGGGAGTGAAATTGGTTTGCATTTAGCCCATCCGTCCGGGGTTAAGAAGGCCGCGCGGGTCAAACTTTTGCCGCAGCGCGGCCGAGAGGGTGGCAAGGGGGGAAGGCTCGGGGGGGAAGGCCTGGCCTTCGCCGCGAATCAACGTGGCGTGTCCGCTGGTCAGCCCCGCGCGCAGGTCGCTGCCCGCTTCGGCCAGCACCCAGAGCAGGCCACCAGCCCAGTCAAACAAGACCTCTTCGGCCCCTAGCTTGCGCAAAGCCTCCGCCGTGGCAGGGCCATCTGAGGGTTTTACCGATACCCGCCAGACATCGCCCACGCGGCCCGCAAACGCCTGCACATCGCGCTGGGCTTCCCAGTCAAACGGACCACTTTCGCCGCCGAGCAGGGTGGCGAGGGCTTCGCTGCGATAGCGCACCGAGCCTTCCAGCCCCTCAACCCGTAGGACCGTAACCCCGCCTGCATGGGCCGCGCCGCTCACGTCATAGGGCGAGGCCATGGCCTTGGCCATGGTGGTGGCAGATGTGGCCTCGCCTTCCCCCACCAGCACCGTGGCCGTGGCTTGCGGCGCGGGCAGGAGCTTGAAGCTAACCTCGGTGAGCACGCCCAATGTGCCATGGCTGCCTGCCAGCAACTTCACGAGGTCATAGCCAGTGACATTCTTCATCACCCGCCCGCCGTTTTTGATGATGCGCCCAAGGCCATCGACAAAGCGCACGCCGATCAGGCTATCACGGCAAGCGCCTGCAGAGATGCGGCGCGGGCCAGAGGCATTGGTGGCCACAACCCCGCCAATGGTGGGCGTGCCGGTGGTGCCTTGCAGGGCGCGCAGGTCATACGGCTCAAAGGGCAGGCGCTGGTTGTTGTCGGCCAGCAGGGCCTCGATTTCGGCCAGTGGCGTGCCTGCTTGCGCCACCAACGTCAGCGCTTCAGGCTCGTAAAGGCTAATGCCGCTCAGCCCGCCGGTGTGCAGTGGGGTGCCTTCAACGCGGCCAATCTGGCGGGTGCCACCGCCGATAATCTCGAAGGGCGTTTTGGCTTGGGCGATGATCTCGGCCAGTTCGGCCTCGGTTGCAGGGGTCATTAGCGGCGGCCCTCGCTGGCATCAAGCGGGAAGACTTTAGCGGGGTTGAGCAGCCATTTGGGGTCAAACACATCTTTTACGGCCATTTGCACCTCCAAATCATCAGCCCCGAACTGCGCATGCATAAGCTCACGCTTTTCCACGCCCACACCGTGCTCGCCTGTCAGGCAGCCGCCGACCTCCACGCAGAGCTTCAGGATATCCGCGCCCATGGCCTCGCACAGTTCAAGGTCGCCGGGTTTGTTGGCATCGTAAAGAATAAGCGGGTGCATATTGCCATCGCCCGCGTGAAAAACATTGCCGACATCGAGGCCGTATTGCTTGGAAAGCGCCGTGATCCCGCGCAGGGTTTCGGGCAGTTTGCTCACCGGAATGGTGCCATCAAGGCACATATAATCATTGATCTGCCCCATGGCCCCAAAGGCCGCTTTGCGACCTTTCCAAATGTTGGCACTCTCCTCGGCGCTCTGGCTTTCGCGCAGCTCTACGGGGTTGTGTTTTTGGGCGATCTCGGTGATTTTACCAAGCTGCTCGGCGATCTCGGCCTCCGAGCCTTCAACCTCTATAATCAGCAGCGCCTCCACATCAGGGTAGCCCGCATGGGTGAACTTTTCAGCGGCGCGAATCACCGGACGGTCCATAAATTCGATCGCCACGGGCAGCACACCGGCGCGGATAATATCCGCCACACAGGCCCCCGCGACCTCGTTGGAATCGAAGCCAATGAGCACCGGCCGCGCGCCCTCGGGCTTGGCGAGTATCCGCAGCGTGGCCTCTGTCACCACCCCAAGCTGCCCCTCGGAGCCGCAAATAAGCCCCAGCAGATCATAGCCCGCGGCATCGAGATGCGCGCCGCCGATCTCGATGATCTCGCCGGCCATTGTGACCATTTTAACGCCGAGCAGGTTGTTGGTCGTCACCCCATACTTAAGGCAATGTGCCCCGCCGGAATTCATGGCAATGTTGCCCGCAATGGCGCAGGCGAGCTGGCTAGACGGGTCCGGCGCATAGAAAAAACCGTTGGTTTCTACCGCACCGGTCACGCTTAGGTTTGTGCGCCCCGATTGCACCCTGATAAAGCGGTTTTCATAATCGGTTTCAAGCACTTGGGTGAGGCGCGCCACACCCAAAATCACGCTGTCTTCCGTCGGCAAAGCCCCGCCCGCCAGCGAGGTGCCAGAGCCGCGCGGCACCACAGGCACGCCCATCTCGTGGCAAGCCTTCAGGGCCGCTGCTGTTTCCTCTGTGCTGGCGGGCAGCACCACGGCAAGGGGCGGGCAGCGATAGGCGGCGAGCGCGTCACACTCATAGGCTTTGGTTTCAAACGGGTCATCTATCACCGCGCTGGCAGGCAAAACCTGCCGCAAACAGGCCACGATCTCGGTTTTGCGGGCCAGAATGTCGGCGCTGGGCGTTGGCATTTGCATGGCGGGGTTTCCCAAAATTGATGGCTTAAGCTATGTATCTCTGCCAATATGCCTGTAAGATGCCGCAAGCTCAATAAGGAAACCACCATGCTCGACCCTCTGCTCACTGCCATAGCCCCCTTTGGCACGTGGGACGCCGTGGCGCTGGCACTACTGTTGCTCGGCTGGCCCCTGATGGGCTGGTGGGTGGAGCGCGAAGGGCCGCGCCGCTCGACCCATGCGCTGATCGCCGACTACCGCGCCCGCTGGATGCAGGAAATGCTGCACCGCGAAAACCGGATACTGGATGCCAATATTCTGGCAAGCCTACGGCAGGGGGCGGCGTTTTTCACCTCGGCCAGCATGATCGGCATCGGCGGCTCGGTGGCGCTGATCGGCAAAGCAGGCACCCTGCAAGCGCTGGCAGCGGATATCAGCGGCGAGCTGAGCGCCCCCAAAGTGGTGTGGGAAGCCAAGCTGATGCTGGTGGTGGCCGTGCTCGCCAGCGCCTTCCTGAAGTTCGTATGGTCGCACCGCTTGTTCGGCTATTGCGCCGTGCTGCTGGCCTCGGTGCCAAATGACCCGGCCCACCCCGATGCGCTGCGCTACGCCGAGAAAACCGCCAAGCTTAACACCTATGCCGCGCGCAGCTTTAACCGAGGCTTGCGGACGATGTATTTCGCACTGGCAGCACTGGCATGGCTGCTGGGCGCATGGGCGATGATTGCCGCGACGGGGCTGACATTGGCGGTGCTCTATCGGCGAGAGTTCAACTCGCAATCCCGCGCTGCGCTGGTGGATTTATAGGCATGGCGCTGCCGGTTTGCCTCCTACAACCCGCCTGCACCGCGTTTACCCGAATGCCCTCGCGCCCCACTTCGCGGGCGAGGCCGATGGTAAAGCTGTCTATCGCGCCTTTGGTTGCCGCATAATGCACATATTCCCCCGCACTGCCGATGGTGGCAGCGATGGAGGAGAGGTTGACGATACTGCCACCGAAGCCGCCCTTCGCGGTGGACATGCGGCGCACCGCTTGCTGGGCGCAATAGAACGAACCGAACACGTTGACCCTGTAAATCCGGTCCAGCGCGGATGCAGGGAGGGCATCTACCCGTGAAGTTTCTCCGACGATTCCGGCGTTGTTGACGAGGAAGGTGAGAGGGCCGAGCTGAGTGTCACAGGCTTGGAACAGGGCTTCTACGTCGGCCTCATTGGCCACATCGCCCTGCACTTTGATTGCCAGCGCACCGTGGGATTCACAGGCTTTGAGGACCTCTTCAGCGGTGGCTTCATTGGCGATATAGCTGATGCAAATATCATAGCCCGCCTTGGCGGCGAGGATGGCGGTGGCGGCACCAATGCCACGGCTGCCGCCGGTAATAATTGCGATTTTACGGCTCACCACCAAGCCTCCGGCTGGGTTGCGTAGGCGATATAAAGCGGGTGTTTCGGGTGGCCGGATTTGGTGAGGCCAAGGTGCTTGGGGGCTTTGGGCTGCGTCTTGAGCAGAGCTTCCACCGCCGCACCTCGGGCGAGGTGGTCGCCGTGGTTGCCCCAGCCCGCGACCACCTCGTCGGCCCAGTTAATCGCCTCCAAGATGGCGGCGTCGTTTTCGGGGCCAATGGGGTCATCGACTGCGCGCATATCGCGCGGATCCGTGGCACGGTAGGCAAAGATGTTGCACACACGAAAGGCCCCAAAGCCAAGGGTGCGGGCGCGGCGCTCACAGCGCTCGACGGTGGGGTCATTTTGCACTTCGGTGGCGGTGCTCGGGTTGAGCATCAGGAACAGCACTTTGCGGCCCGTTGGCTGCCAAATGCGCGTGAGGGCGTAGCGGTAGCGCTCGCAATCGGAGTAGACGGCCTCGGACGGGGCATCGCCCTTTTTATGGCTTCTGGTAATCATGGGGCGAGTCTTACAGGGTCGGTTGCAGGGGTAAAGGCTTGATTTCGTCGGACACCTACTAACCTAGGTTAGTAGGTATTTGAATGTGTCAATTAGAAGCGCGATAACAGTAGGTTACCAAGAAATATAGAATGTTAAAAACCCCTTACAGGGCTGTTCGTTGCTGGCCATTCTCATCGAAATTCTCTGGTGCCAGCCAGCACTCAAAGCGCGCTTTCAGCGCAGGCCACTCACCATCCAGCACCGAATACCACGCGGTATCACGGTTGCGGCCCTTGTAAACCAAGGCCTGCCGGAAGGTGCCTTCAAAGGTAAACCCAAGCCGCTTGGCCGCGCGATTCGAGGGGGCGTTCAGGCTATCGCATTTCCACTCGTAACGACGATAGCCGAGCCGGAAGGCCTCGCGCATCATCAAATACATCGCTTCGGTCGAGGCCCGCGTGCCTTGCAACAGCGGCGAGAAGTTGATCCAGCCGACCTCGATACTGCCCGCCGCAGGATTGATGCGCAGAAAGCTGGCCAGCCCGATGGCTTGGCCGCTTTCAGGGTCGATCACCGCATAGAAAAACGGGTCGGCTTTGGTGCAGGTTTCTTGCGCCCATGCCTCGAATTTTGCGGGGTCACCAAAGCCCGCAGCCGGAAGGTAGGTCCAGTTTTTGCCGGTTTCATCCACGCGGTAGGCCGCAAAAAGCCCCGCGCTATGCCGCGCCAAGTCAAACGGCTCCAAGCGGCAATAGCGCCCGATTAGCGGGCGGCTTTCCGGAAGGCCAGCGGGGGTGTAGTCCACCGGCTTGCCAATCGGCAGCTCATCCATGCTAGTCCCCCAATACAAAAACCCGATTAGGGTGCAATTCGCCAGCTTTGTAAACCCCGATGGCGACGGGTTGGCCCTCATAGGAGGCCCAGCATTCCTCGCCATATTCCACGTCAGCCGCTAGCACTAGCCCCGGGTTGCCGTTGCGCAGTTTGGCCGCGCCCTCGGGGGTGCAAGGCAGCTCCTCAAGGTCGTGCAGCCCTGCTTCCAGCGGCAGCAGAAATGCGTCCAACGCGCGGTCTTTGGCCAGTTCGTCGAGCTTGGCAAAGGGGATGCCGTCCTCGATTTCAAACGGCCCCGCCCAAACGCGCCGGAGCTGCACCACATGGCCGTAGCAGCCCAGCGCTTTGCCGAGGTCTCGGGCGATCGAGCGCACATAGCCGCCCTTGCCGCAGGTCATTTCCAGCACGGCGTGATCGGCGTCGGGCATTTCGATCAGCTCCAGGCTTTCCACGAATAATGGCCGCGCCTTCAGCTCCATTTCCTCGCCGTCGCGCGCGCGTTTATAGGCGCGCTCACCGTCGACCTTTACGGCAGAATACTGTGGTGGCACTTGCATGATGTCACCGGAAAATGCGGGCAATTCGGCCCGAATATCTTCGGCGCTCGGGCGGATATCACTCGTAGCAATCACCTCGCCCTCGCCATCATCGGTGTTGGTGCCCTGTCCCAGCCGCACGGTAAAGCGGTAAGCTTTTAGCGAATCCGTCACATAGGGCACGGTTTTGGTGGCCTCGCCAAAGGCAATGGCCAGCACGCCTGTTGCCTCGGGGTCCAGCGTGCCGGCATGGCCTGCTTTTTGCGCATCAAATGCCCATTTGGCTTTGTTGACCACAGCGCTCGAGGTCACGCCAAGGGGTTTATCTATTACCAGCCAGCCATGCAGCGGGCGGCCTTTTTTACGTCTTGCCATAATACGTTCCTAAAGCTTGATCTCGGGGGGCTGTGCAGCTCCCATCCGGTTTTTACAAGGTCATATAGCCGGATGTCCGCAGGGTAAAGCGCCGGTCACGTTCCGCGCTCATTCCGGATCGTCGGGCTTGGCAAGGTCACGCTTTACGGCGTCAAGGTTCAGCAAACGCTCGGTTTCGGCCATTTGGTCAAAAGTCAAATCGGGCAAAAAACGCAGATCCGGCGAAAAACGGATGTTTAGCTCTTTGGTCACAAGGTGGCGTATCTGGCCTTTGTTGCGGGCCAGCGCGCGCGAGACCTCCTCGGCGTTTTGCCCACCTAGCGGCAGCACATACACCGTGGCGACGCTGAGATCAGACGACATCCGCACCTCGCCCACGGTGATCGACACATGCGCCAGCTCGGGGTCATGCAATTCGCCACGGGCGAAGATATCAGAAAGGATGCGCCGAATGCTCTCGCCGACGCGCAATTGCCGCTGGCCGGGGCCACGACTCGCATTTTGTTTTTTAGCCATGGGGGCGATATGGCGGGCAAGCGTGTTGAAGTCAAGCTTTTGGCGGGGTAAAGCTTGGGGAAATGATAGGAGAATGGCCATGGGTGAGCAGACAAAGATTGCGGTAATGGGGGTTTCTGGCCGCATGGGGCAGATGCTTTTGCAGGCGGTGGACGAGGCTCCGGGCGCGGAGCTGGTAGGCGCGACCGAGCGGGCGGGCCACCCGTGGGTGGGGCAGGATTTGGGCGAAGCGATGGGCGGCAAGGCCCGCGGGGTGGTGGTGCAAGATAACCCGCTGGATGCGCTGCAACACGCCCATGCAGTGCTCGATTTTACCACCCCCGGGGCCACAATGGCCAATGCCGAGATCGCCGCCCAAGTGCGCGCCGCCCATGTGATCGGCACCACGGGGATGAGCGACAAAAACCTTACCTTCCTCGCCGCCGCCGCCCGCCATGCGCCGATCATCCGCTCGGGGAACTTTAGCCTCGGGGTGAATATCCTGACGCAACTGATCAAGCAGGTCTCCGCCGCGCTGGACGAAGATTTTGACATCGAAATTGTGGAAATGCACCACAAACACAAGGTCGATGCGCCTTCAGGCACGGCCCTTATGCTGGGCGAAGCCGCTGCTGAAGGGCGCGGAGTCACGTTAGCCGATGTGAGAGATGCCGCCCGCGAGGGCATCACCGGCGAACGCACCCGCGGCCATATCGGCTTTTCTGCCCTGCGCGGTGGCGATGTGGTGGGCGAACACGAGGTGGTGTTTGCGGGCGCTGGCGAGCGCCTGACCCTGAAGCACATCGCCTCGGACCGGATGCTGTTTGCCCGCGGGGCCGTGAAGGCAGCACTTTGGGGGCACCACCAAAAGCCGGGGCAATATTCGATGCTGGATGTGTTGGGGATGGGGTAAGCGCACGGCGCGGCACTTGTCGTGCTATACAAATGCTCTGTGCGGTTCTAGACTTTCAGCAAACATAATGCAGGGAGAAACACATGGCGTATCTGGACGATCTTTTCGGACTTAAGGGCAAGGTGGCTTTGGTAACGGGCGGCAGCAGCGGCATCGGGGCGATGATTAGTGAGTCGCTGGTGCGAGCAGGTGCGCATGTGATGCTGGCCAGCCGCAAGGGTGAGCGCTGCGAGGCCATGGCGGAGCGGCTAAATGCGCTAGGGGCGTCAGGCTCGGCGGAAGGGTTTGCCGGCGATGTCGGCTCGGAGAGCTCCATTCTGGCGCTGGCGGAGGCCGTGAAATCTCGCACCGGCAAACTCGATATTCTATTTAACAATGCGGGCGTTACATGGGGGGCTTCGATGGCCGATTTCCCGCATGATCAATGGGCGCGGACCATGGCGGTAAACGTGGCAGGGATTTTCACCCTCACGCGAGAGCTTTTGCCGTTGCTGGAAGCCAGCGCCACCGAGGCCGACCCTGCGCGGGTGGTCAATATCGGCTCGGTGATGGGTACGCTGCCTGTGGCCGAAGGGGCCTATGCCTATACCGCCTCCAAGGGCGCGGTGCATCACCTTACCAAAACACTGGCGGGGGAGCTGGCGGCGAAGCGCATCACGGTAAATGCCTTTGCCCCCGGCCCGTTTCCTTCAAAAATGACAGCCTTTGCCACCGCCTCCGAGGAGGGGGCGGCCAAGGTCGGTGCCAATGTGCCGCTCGGGCGCATCGGCAACGCCGAGGACATCGCCGCCGCCACGCTTTACCTCTGTGGCCGTGGCGGCGCTTATGTGAGCGGGGCCATTCTGCCACTCGACGGCGGCATGAGCGTCGAGACCCACGTTAACCTGTTTGCCAACCTATGAGCGTGGTGCTGATCACCGGCGCGGCGGCAGGCTTGGGTGAGGGCATAGCGCGGGCTTTCGCGGCCCAAGGCGCGCGGCTGGTGCTCGGGGATATCAACGTAGCACCGCTGGAAGCTTTGGCGGCTGGACTGGGTGGAAATTGTGTGACTATGGTAGGGGATGTTGCTGACCCCGCCTATGCCAAGGCGCTGGTGGCGCTGGCAATTGAGCGCTTCGGTGCCCTTGATATTGCCGTAAACAACGCGGGGGTTGTGCATGAGCCAGCGTTCCTGAGTGACATCCCCGAAGCGGATGCGCGCCGCGTCATCGAGGTGGATCTGCTCGGCGTGCTTTGGGCGCTGCAAGCACAAATACCGGCAATGAAAAGCGGCGCGATCATCAATATCTCCTCGGTGGCAGGGCTGTCTGGCGCGCCTACATTGGGCGCATATGCGGCCGCCAAGCATGGGGTAGTCGGACTTACGCGCTCGGCAGCGCTGGAAAACGCGCGGCGGGGCGTTCGGGTAAATGCCGTATGCCCCAGCTTTGCCCGCACCGCGATGGCGGGCGAGGCCAGCCACTCCAAAGCCCATGAGGCCGAGATGACCCGTGGCATCCCGATGCGTCGCTTGGCGAGTGTTGATGAAGTGGTGCGCGCAGTGCTATTTCTAGCCGACCCTGCCAACAGCTTTATGACCGGCCAAACCCTGGGGGTTGATGGCGGCATGGGCGCTTTGTAGCGCGAAACTTCAGCAACCCTGACCGGAAAATCACAAACAACCTATTGTTTAAAAACTATTTTTACGGCATCTTCCATGTTTATTATCCTAGGATAATAAACATGGATAAAAAGCGCTTACGCCCGTGGCTGCACGCCAACGGCGAGAGGTTTTTAGAGAATGATTGCACTTAAGTGGGCAGTAATGGTATTGCCAACACATTGCCGAGTTGAACCCCTTTTTTGATGGACCCTTTTCCCATGAAACGCCTTTTAGCCGCCGCCCTTACCCTTTCCGCCAGCACCGCCCTTGCCCAATCGGCTCCATGTGGTGGAAATTTCAACACTTTCATGCAGCAAATCGCCAACGAGGCCCGCGCCCAAGGCCTGCCACAAGATGCGATTAACGCGGTGATTTCGGCCGCGCAGCAAGACCCCAAAGTGCTGCGTTTTGACCGCGCCCAAGGGGTGTTTCGGCAAACTTTTCTTGAGTTCTCACAACGCTCGATCAGCAGCTCCCGCCTGCGCATCGGTGCCCAAAAGCGCGATCAATATGCCAGCGTGTTTGCCCGTGCCGAGCGCGAATACGGCGTGCCAGCCGAGGTTATTCTCGCCTTCTGGGCGCTTGAAACCGATTACGGCGCGGTGCAGGGTGATTTCAACACCGTCAGCGCCTTGGCCACGCTGGCGCATGATTGCCGCCGCCCCGAGCTTTTCCGCCCCGAGCTTTTTGCCGCCATCGCGCTAACCGCTGCGGGCGACATTACCCCCGCCACCACCACCGGCGCATGGGCCGGCGAAATCGGCATGGTGCAAATGCTGCCCGAGGATATTTTAACCAAAGGCGTTGATGGCGACGGCGACGGCCATGTCCGCCTGAAAACCAGCGCCCCCGACGCGATTATGACAGCAGCCCGCCTGATCGCTGATCTCGGCTGGCGCGCGGGTGAGCCGTGGTTGGTTGAGGTGACCGTGCCTGCTGATTTCCCGTGGGCCGAATCGGGGCTAAACAAAAAGAAATCCGTGCGTGACTGGGCGCGGCTTGGCGTAGAGGCACGCGAGCAAATGCCGAATCGCCGCCTGCAAGCCAGCCTGTTTGCTCCGCAAGGGCGGCACGGGCCGGTGTTTATGGCCATGCCGAACTACGCGGTTTACCAAGAGTGGAACCATAGCTTTGTTTACCAAGCCTCGGTGTCTTACATGGCCACCCGCATTGGCGGGGCGCAGCGCTATGTGCAAACCACGCCAGAGCAGGGCTTGAACGGCGACCAAATGGTGCAATTGCAGCGCAGCCTTGAGCAACAAGGCTATGATGTCGGCGGCGCAGACGGGGTGCTCGGGGCCAAAACCCGCGCCGCCGTGCAGGCCGAGCAAGTGCGCCTTGGCCTGCCTGCCGATGGCTGGCCCACGCCCGCGCTGCTGGCGCGCTACTAAAACGGTGCCGAAGCATAGCGGCGGCGGCGGTCTTCCAGGCGGGAAATCTCGCGATCAATCCAGCGAATCCGGTCATTCAGCCGCGCCAGTTGTAGCGATTGATCAAGGGTCAGCGGTTCGACCATGGCCTGCATTTGCCGCCGGATATCCCGCAATTCCTGCTCCAGATCAGAGATTTGCTGGGTGATTTGGTAATATTCTTGCCCCCAATCCCAGTTTTGAAACAGCACGTTTCGCTGGGAAGCCGGGCAAACCGGGCTAAGATCATTGCCCGCGCGGCCCACACTATAGGCGTTGCTCGGGGTGCAATATAGCGGCAAACCCTGCGTGCGCCCCGCCTGCCATGCCTGCACATCGGGGGTAATGCCGACCTTGCCACAGGCATCAAAATGCCGCGAAACATAGCTTTCCAGCCGCCCGCGCACCCCGTCATTATAGCCGATGGCGCGCCAATCCGCGCTCAAACATTCCTCTTGTGTGAGCGAGGCGCAGGCGCCAAGAAAAGCCAGCAAAGCGGCGGGGTAAAAAATGCGCATAGTTATCTCCTTGTTGCACCTTTATAGAGCGCAGCAGGCCTGACTTGCAAATCTTTGGGTTGGCTGTCAAAACGATGGGCATGAATATGCCGAATACCTCCCGCACCCTGATCTGGCTTCTGGCCGCCACCTTACTGGTGAGCGTGGTCTTTACCGCCTTTCCGATGCTCGATATCTGGGCCTCGGGGCTTTTTTACGACGGCGGTTTCCAGCTCCACAGCCTGCCCTTTTTGCAAGGGCTGCGGCGGGTGCTGATCGCGGGCATGTATGTCTTTGCCCTGCTGGTGCTGGCGGTATTTATGCTGCGGCTGCTGCGGCGGCAAAGCCTGCGGGCGTGGGGCTTTGCGCTCACCACCATTCTGGTGGCCCCGCTCGGGCTGGTGAACGGGGTGTTCAAAACCTATTGGGGCCGCGCCCGCCCTGCCGATGTGACCTTTTTTGGCGGCGACAAAACCTTCACCCCCGCGTGGTTTTACACCGACCAATGCGATGTGAACTGCTCCTTTACCTCGGGCGAAGGCGGGGCGATCGCCACCACGGCGCTGCTGATCGGCTTTCTGGCATGGCCCAAGCTTGGCCCCGTTGGCCGCCGCTGGCTGGCGCTGGCGCTGGCGGCGCTGGTCGTGCTCACCGCAGGGCTGCGGGTGGCCGTAGGCCAGCATTTTTTAAGCGACACCCTGCTCTCGATCCTGCTTTGCACCTTGGTAGCCGCCCTACTCTATCCACTGTTTTTTCCTAATAAAACAAAGCGCTTCACCCTTTCCTACCGCCGCACCCGCGCCCAGCATTCGGCGATCGGCGACCCTGTTGAGCTGGCCGTGCCGCTTGCCGCAGCCCACCGCCCAGCCGTGCAGGCGTTTTTGAACGGGAACTACCATGAAGGCTTCAGCCACCGCGCTTTCAAAAAAATCCTCACGGCGCGGGGCGGCAATGCCATTCATGCGGGGGCGTTTTTTGGCGATATGCTGCACACATTGGCGCTTTATGCCGATACGGTTTATGCCTTCGAACCGGTGCTGGATAACTACATTCTGGCTAAGCACAACGCCGCCACGCTCGGGCTGACCAATGTAGCGCTGTTTAACGCCGCGCTCGGGGCCAAAGGCGGCTTTGCGGAGCTGAAAACCCATACCGAAGCCGGCGAATTTCGCGGCGGGGCGTCGAGCATTATCAAGCGCAAAGGCTATGCTCCCGCACTACTGGAGCGCGCCCCTATGCTCGCGCTTGACAATCTGGGATTGAAGAACATCACCCTGCTACATCTGGACATAGAGGGATATGAAGCCGAAGCATTAATGGGGGCCAAGGCGCTGATTTTGCAATCAAAACCAATTATTCTCCTGGAGGATAACCCCAAAGCCTGCGCCGCCATACTTGCGCCAATGGGCTATACGCTCGCTTTTAGCCGCGGCTCGCTCGATTACTGGGCCTTGCCCGAAGATATGGCCTTCGTCAACAGCCTGAATGGCGCATGAACTGCCGTAAATAATAGACATCCCCCTCGGGGCCGAGCAGCGCAGGGGCCGCCCCGATATCGGCCCAAACGGCTTTGTGATGCGGCTCGCTTGGCGGGCCAAGGCGGCGCACGGCATGGCACAGGAAAATATGTGCAATTTTCATGGCGTAAAGATCATATTCCGGCATGTAAGTATAGCGCTTATAGGTCGCGAAATGCTTAACCGGCGCGACCTTCCAGCCGGTTTCCTCAAACACCTCGCGGTGCAGCGCGGGCAGGCGCTGCTCACCCGCATCTATCCCGCCGCCCGGAAGCTGGATCTCTACGGGTAGGCCCGGCTCGGATTGCTCGGTCAGCAATATGCGCCGGCCTTTCATGATAATCGCATAGACCCCCGGGCGGGGCGTGTAATGGCGGGCGGAGTCTGGCGGGGTTCCGAAACGTCTCATGCGGCAAGGCTGCCATAGCTGAGAGCGAAAATCACCAAAATTGTGCGCGTGTGGCTAAATGTTCTGGCCAGCCTGTATGTGGCGTGCGCAAGGTTTTATATGATTCCATTGAATATCGCCGCTAAACCGCCTATCTGGGAGCCTTATAAAGGAGCCACCATGAGCATAGCCGAAAAAGTCGCGTGGGATGATAGCCTGCTGCCCTTCCAACTGGATAAAGCCGATATTCGCGGCCGCTTTGTGCGGCTCGACGGGGCGCTGAACCGGATTTTGAACCAACATAACTACCCTACCCCCGTAGCGCGGCTGGTGGCCGAGGCGGTGGTGCTAACCGCGCTCATCGGCCAGACCATCGGCTTTAAGGCCAAGCTTAGCCTGCAAATTCGCGGCAATGGGCCAATAAGGCTGATCGCAACAGACTACTTCGCGCCGGAAGATGACGGCGAGGCCGGCCAAATTCGCGCCTATGCCAGCTTTGATAAGGCCCGCATCACCACAGCTGACCCGTTTTCGCAGCTTGGGCAGGGCATGTTTGCGGTGCTGATCGACCAAGGCACGGGGCAAGCGCCATATCAGGGCATTACGCCGCTCAACGCTGGCGCATTGGCCAATTGCGCCGAGAGCTATTTTTCCCAGTCCGAGCAGCTCCCCACCCGCTTTGCGCTCAGCATTGCCGAGGGCAAAAACTGGCGGGCGGCGGGGCTGGTTTTGCAGCACATGCCCAAAGCCTCACCGCTGAAAGTAGTGGCCGAGCTTGCGGACCCCGAGGCAGATGCCGAAAACTGGAACCGCGCCACGATCATGCTGGAAAGCGTGCAGCAGGCCGAAATGATCGGCCCAAAGGTTAGCCCCACCGAGCTGCTTTTCCGCTTGTTCCACGAGGATCAACCACGGGTCTACGACCCCCAGCCCGTGCGCTTTGGCTGCACCTGCTCGGAAGACAAGGTCCGCCAGAGCATGTCTATTTACTCGGCTAAAGACATTGCGACCATGACAACCGATGTTGGCACCCTCACCGCCGATTGCCAGTTTTGTGGCGCGCATTATGTGTTGGCCCCCGAAACACTCGGGAAAGACGCGTAACGTCGCAGCGTCAGGGGCTACCTGATCGGATCCATCGCGGCATCTCGCAGGGTGCAATCCCGCACGGTATCAGCCCCGCAGGCGCGGGGGGTCAGATCTCTGTTCAGGCAAATGCGCACCTCCTGGATGCGGTAATCTTTACAGGTCACCGTCACACCATCGGCCACCATATCGGGGTTGGCCTCAAGGAAAGCCGCTTCCACCACCGAAGCGGGCAGCTCTATGCCATCGGGCAGGTTGCGAAACACTTCGGGGCGATTCACGGCTGCGTAAGCCGCGCGCACTGTATCGAAATATTCATCTGCGGGCAGCCCCGCACAGCGCCCGTGCTTTTTCCATTGATACCACGCCGAGCCGCCAGACCCCATAATATCGGCCATATTGTTGGTCAGTGAGCGTGACGGGTCGCGCTCTGCGGTGCGGCAGTAGCTGGGCCAGCCGTTTTCAAATTGCGGCCACATCCCGTGCACCGCAAAGCCATAGCCTTGATCGGGGTCGCATTGGGGCGAGCCACGGTCATCACCGGTTTCTTCGCACCAGCTCGGGGTCCAGCTTAGGGCCAGCACGTAATAGTCAAAATCGCCTGCGGGTTCGCCATCGGCAAGAAGCGGCGCAGGGGAAAGGGCGAGAAGGGCGGCGCAAATAAAGCGCTTTATCATTTTGTTCATTGCACCTATATATACGCTAATTCCCCCCACGAAAACCTAAAACAGCGCCTCGCGCACCCGGGATTTCGGCAAGGGATCAACCGTGACCAAAGGAGTTTCCCATGGCGCTGCCACTTATGCCCAAAGCCACCGCCGTTTGGCTGATTGACAACACAGTGCTCGATTTCAAGCAAATCGCCGCCTTCACCGGCCTGCATGAGCTGGAAGTGAACGGCATTGCCGATGGTGAAGTCGCGATTGGCGTGAAGGGGTTTGACCCCGTGGCCAACAAGCAGCTCACCCATGAGGAAATCAAGCGCTGCGAGGCGGACCCGAAAGCCAAGCTGGAGCTGATGTTCAACCCCGCCTCTGAAGGCGAGTTGAAGCGCAAAGGCCCGCGCTATACGCCGCTTTCCAAGCGCCAAGACCGCCCCGCCGCCATTGCATGGCTGGTAAAATTCCACCCCGAGCTGACCGACGGCCAAATCTCCAAGCTGGTGGGCACCACCAAGCCCACGATCATGGCGATTCGAGAGCGCACCCACTGGAACATCGCCAACATCCAGCCGATAGACCCCGTGGCGCTGGGTATGTGCCGCCAGATAGAGCTGGATACGGTTGTGGCCAAAGCCGCCGCCAAAGCCGCCAAAAACGGCGAGGTGATGACCGATGAAGAGCGTATGAAGCTGGTCTCCACCGAGCAAAGCCTGCAAATGGAAGAGGACCGCCCGATGCCCTCCAATGTGTCTGGCCTCGAGGGCTTTTCAATGACCGAGAAACCGGAAGAAGAAAAGATCGTGGATGCCGACAGCCTGTTTAATCTACCCAAAGGAGACGGTGGGGAATAAATATTGCCAGCACATATTAATCTGATACATCTGGGCCATACGCACGCCACAAAGGAATGATTATGGCTCAGAATCTCTCCCCACAAAGCACCCCCTCCCTCAGCTCGTTTAACTGGGAAGACCCGTTCCTGTTTGACGATCAGCTCTCGGAAGAGGAGCGCATGATGCGCGATGCGGCGCAGGCTTATGCGCAAGAAAAGCTGCAACCACGGATTATCGAGGCTTTCCGAGAGGAAAATACCGACCCTTCTATTTTTGCCGAAATGGGCGAGATGGGGCTGCTGGGGATTACCATTCCTGAAGCCTATGGCGGGCTTGGGGGCAGCTATGTATCTTATGGCTTGGTGGCGCGCGAGATTGAGCGGGTGGATAGCGGCTACCGCTCGATGATGTCGGTGCAAAGCAGCCTCGTGATGTATCCGATCTATGCCTATGGCACCGAAGAACAGCGCCAGAAATATCTGCCCGGCCTAGCCGCTGGCACGCTGATCGGCTGCTTTGGCCTGACGGAACCCGATGCCGGCTCCGACCCTGCGGGCATGAAAACCGTGGCGAAAGCGGTGGAGGGTGGCTATGTGCTGAACGGCGCCAAAATGTGGATATCCAACAGCCCGATCGCCGATGTTTTTGTGATCTGGGCCAAGTCAGACGCCCATGGCGGCAAGATTAAAGGTTTTGTGCTGGAAAAGGGCATGAAAGGCCTGAGCACGCCAAAAATCGGCGGCAAGCTTAGCCTGCGGGCCTCGATCACTGGCGAGATTGTTTTGCAGAATGTCGAGGTGTCGGAAGACGCCCTGCTGCCCGATGTGGAAGGCCTGAAAGGCCCGTTTGGCTGCCTCAATCGCGCCCGCTACGGCATTAGCTGGGGCGTGCTCGGCGCGGCTGAATTCGCATGGCACGCCGCGCGGCAATACGGGCTGGACCGCAAGCAATTCGGCAAACCCTTGGCGGGCACCCAGCTTTACCAGAAAAAGCTGGCGGATATGCAAACCGAAATCACCCTTGGGTTGCAAGCCAGCCTGCGGGTGGGCCGCCTGATGGATGAGGGCCGCGCCGCGCCGGAAATGATCTCGATGATCAAGCGCAACAATTGCGGCAAGGCGCTGGATATCACCCGCATGGCGCGGGATATGCACGGCGGCAACGGCATTTCGGAAGAGTTCCAAGTGATGCGCCATATGGTTAACCTCGAAACGGTCAACACCTATGAGGGCGCACATGATGTGCACGCGCTCATCTTGGGCCGCGCCCAAACCGGCCTTCAGGCGTTTTTCTAGCTTCCAAATTGTCCAAATATCCCGGGGGTGAGCGCAGCGAGGGGGCAGCGCCCCCTTTACGATAGTGCATCCAAGAAAAACGCTTCAGGGCTTTCCACTTCACACAGCCGCTTGCCCTCAATCAGCCAAAACCGGTTCCCGACATTGCGCACAAAGGCGCGGTCGTGGGAGACCAGAAGGCTGGTGGCATCATGCTTCGTTAGCTCGTCCTCCAGCGCCTCCTGCCCTTCGATATCGAGGTGGTTGGTTGGCTCGTCAAGCAGGTAGAAGTTGGGTTGAGTAAGCCGCAGCACCAGCATGGATAGGCGCATTTTTTGGCCTCCAGACAGCGCGGTGAGCTTGGCTTTTTGCAGGTCAATCGAGAAGCCTGCGCCCGCCAGCAGCCCGCGCGCGCGTTGGTCGCCAACGTCAAAATGCTGGGTGATCTCCTCCAAAGGCGAGCGGCTGTGGTTAAGCTGAGAGAGGCCTTGGTCTGAATAGCCAAGCTGAATGCTGGGCGTGGTGCGAACACCCTCAACGCCACGTTCTATTGCTAAATGTAGCAGCGAAATCAGCCGCGTTTTTCCCGTGCCATTGGCCCCGAGCAGCACAATCCGGTCACCTCGGTTTATCCAGGCCTTGCCGGTTTTGAACAGCACGCGGCCATCGGGGGTGGTGACCTCAACATCGTCAAACGCCACCAGCGCCTTGGCGTGGGTGCCGCTATTTCCAAGCTTGATATCTCCTGCGCCGCGCTCGCGGTGCGCGGGGCGGGCGGCGGTCTCCAAGCGCTCGGCGCGGTCTTTGAGCTGCTTGGTTTTGGTGATCAACAGGTCCGATCCGGAGTTGATGCCGATGTTTTTCAGCTTGGCCGCTTGGCGACGGAGCTGGTTGGCGTGTTTGATGTCGTTATCAAATTTGCGAGCGTCGGCAGCGTCGGCCTCCTCTAGCGCCAGCCGCGCCTTGCTGTAGGGCAGGGCAAACACCCGCGAGGCGGTTTCGCGCAGGAATAGCGTGTGGTTTGTGGTCTCGTCTAGGAAGGCGCGGTCATGGCTGGCGACGATCAGCGGCACGCCGCGTGCGGTGGTTTCCAGCCAGCTTTGCAAGATGCCGATGCGGGAAAGGTCAAGGTGGTTCGTTGGCTCATCCATCAGCATCAGGTCCGGCTCTTGCACCCAGACCCGCGCCAGCATGGCGATGCGCCGCCAGCCGCCAGAGAGCGCCTGCATTGGCTTTTGTTGGTGCTCATAGGGCACTTTGAGGTCATCCAGCACCACATCCACCCGCCAACTGTCATATTCGGCCTGCTCGGGAGGTAGGGCGGAGCGCACGGCATCATAAAGGGTGAGCGGCAACAGGGCCTCGGGCAGGTCCTGCTCTAGATGGCCAATGCGCAGGCCGCGCGCGGTGGTGATCTCGCCGCTGGTCGGCTCATGGGTGCCGGCAATACAGCGCAGCAGGGTGGATTTTCCGCGGCCATTACCCGCGATCAGGCCGATGCGGTCGCCCTTTTCAAGCGTGAGGTTAAGATCAGAGAAAAGCGGCAAGCCAAGGGTGACGGAAAGGTCTTTGAGGTTAAGAAGAGTCATGGGAATCCAGTATTTTATAACAAGCCCAAAAGGCGGGCAGGCATAGGCAGACCGGAAAACTAAACGCGCTTTGAGCCTGCCCTACAAACGTGTTTGCAGGGCCAGAACGGGACCACGGGTTCGGCTATGATAATGTAAACTTTTCATAACGCCCCCTTTTATGTGCGGTTCCAATGTGGCAAGCTTAGCAAGCAATTCTTGATGCGGCAATGGCGAAATAATGCCGCTGCGATAAACCAAAGGAAAACAGCCCCGTGAGCAAAACGGACGGATACAGGATTTACGCAATCGGGGACATCCACGGGTGTTTAGCCGAGCTGGAAAGCCTACAGGCGCGCATTTCAGCGGATCTTGAAACGAGGCCCCATTCCAAACCTTTGGTGATATACCTCGGTGACTATATGGACCGTGGCCCTGACTGCCGTGGCGTGCTGGAAAACCTGATGCAGGCCAATACCCCCGCCCTGCCCGCGCGCTTTCTATATGGCAACCATGACAGCTACCCCAAGCTTTATCTAAGCGACCCTTTGGGCCTGCATGGCTGCCGCTTTCATTGGCTGGAGCCGGTGATGGGCGGGCAAATTACCCTTGAAAGCTATGGGGCTTGGGGCGCGACGCCGGAAAAGGCCGAAGCCTTCCGCGATGCTTTTAAAGATGTGTATCCGCAGGCGCATTATGATTGGCTGGAGGGCTGCGAGCGCTCTATCCATATTGGCGGGTATTTCTTTGCCCATGCGGGGGTGAACCCCGAGCGGCCGCTGGATGACCAGCTTGAATATGAGCTGATGTGGATCCGCCAGCCCTTCCTGAAATTCAAAGGCGATTTTGGTGCCATCGTGGTGCACGGCCATACGCCGGTGGATGAAGTGGAAAACCACGGCAACCGGATTGCGGTGGACACGGGGGCTGTGTTTGGCCGCAAGCTTTCCTGCTTGGTGCTGGAAGATGATGCGCAGGAGGTGCTTGAGGCAACAGGAAGGGTGCCTTGCCCTGTGGGGTGCTAAATCATTACAAAAAACTTGAATTAAAAACGTGTAACTTACAGTTCGAGATTGCAACTGTGCAGCCCCCAAAATAAAAATTAAAAGATTGAAACCATGCGTATTATAAAACCGGCCCTGCCCGCTATTGGCGCGGCATTTTTGGCGGCCTGTAGCACCGCCCCCCACGCTCCCTGATGTGCCATCGGTTGGCATGGCCAATAATGCGGGCGGCACCTATACGATTGTCACCAACGGCAGCACCTTTACCATGACCGGGACTCAAACGACTAGTGGAAGCTATTTGCAATGGTATGGCGCGGCTGCGAGTTCCACCATGAAGGGTAGCGGGTATGAAACGGCAGATGTGCTGGCATTGGCTGCCATGAACAAAGCCGGACCAAATGAAACCTATGCCGGCATCACCGGCACGCTGGGCACGGTGCCCACAAGCGGCACGGCATCCTATGCCGGACAAACGGTGTTTATGTTGCTGGAACCAACCAACACAGCTGATCCTGTGCATATATATAATTTGGGGGCCTTGAATATCAATGTTGATTTTGGTGCGCTCACGCTCATTGGCAGCGCAGGCTTTACCACGTCCCTGCAAGGCGATATTGTGGGGAACGAGTTCACTGGCACATTCTCCACAAAGGGCGCTGTGAATGCCTCAGTCACAACCGTGCCGATGCAAGGCGGGTTTTATGGCACCAACGGCGGCACCATTGCCGGCGCTTTTGCAGGCACCGGCCTTTCCGGTGTGTTTGGCGGAAGTATAGTGCCTTGATAACGCAATCAAAGGGGCGGGCCATCAAGCCCGCCGCCGTTTTTCTAACGGGTGAGGGCGTTAAATATCTCTTTTTTAAATACTCATCTGGCCTCACCACAAGCGCCAGCGTTTCAGCGCGGCGCAGATGGATCCTCACCAAGCATTACAGGGTTGACGCGCCGCAGCTCAGGCCGCCCGTAGCTGGCGGGCTTGGGAAAAGGAGACCAGCTTGCGGCTACCCTCATCCCACAGGTGCATTTGCGCACTTTTCAGGCTTTGCCGAATGGTCATCCGGTTGAGGTTTGCCAGCGCCGTATGCTCGCGCACCACCTCCATGAGGCGATAAAACGGGATCCGGCTATAAAGGTGGTGCACATGGTGCACGCCGATATTACCGCTGAACCAGCGCAGCACCCCAGGCAGTACATAGTAGGAGCTGCCCATCAGGGCGGCGTCGTGGAGTTCCCACTCGTCGCTATGGTCCCACTGGGCGTTTTCAAACTGGTGTTGCACATAAAACAGCCATACGCCGAGCGTGGCGGCCATAAGCAGCGTGGGCAGGAAGATCAGCAATAGCGGGGCCAAGCCGCCAAACCACAGGATCATGCCGATCATCATGGCGATCATCGCATTGGTGCCCATCGCGCTCATCCAGTATTCCCATGAGCGCAACATGCTGGTTGGCACGCGGTTTTGCACCATAAACAGCAGTGCAGGCGCCAAGCCGAACATGAAAACCGGGTGACGATACACCCGATACGCGACGCGCTTATAGCGCGGTAGCGCTTCGAACTCGGCTACAGTCAGGGTATACACATCGCCAATGCCGCGCTTATCAAGGTTACCCGAGGCGGAGTGGTGAATAGAATGGGTGCGGCGCCACACTTTATAAGGGGTCATCGTAAACACCCCAAGAATGCGCCCAACCCAGTTATTAGCATGGCGGTTGCCAAAAAAGCTGCCATGGCCGCAATCATGCTGGATGATAAACATCCGCACTAAAAACAGCCCGTTGAACAGGGAAAGCCCAAACGCCAACCAATAGCTGACCGAAAGGGACATCCATGCCAGCACGGCCAGCACGGCAAACGGAATAAAGCTTACTGCCAACTCAAAGCTGGAGCGCAGGGTGCTCGGCTCACGGTATTTGGCAAGGACTCGCACCCAGTCACGGGCGGTTTCGGGCGTTTGGGGGGTCGTCATCCGGTGTGCACTGCTTTTCTTCTTAGGGGTGTTAAAGCGGCGCGCAAGCCCCGCTTCACAGAATAAACCACAAGATGGCTGGGTATGAAATGCCCGCTCACAACGCAAATGTCAATCGTGACAATTTGACGGGGCGGCAGTTTTGCGCCCGTGCAACCGCCCACACAAGCACGGGTTGCTGCTGCGTCGAAAAATGCGCATAAAGCATGTAGTTGCTTGCTTTTCTGGCATCGAATGCCGGTTAAAGCCCGTGGCCCACAGGCAGCGGCACTCGCTCGGCCGGGGTCAGCAGGTGTTGTGCGTCATCTTCCAGCACTACGCAGGATAGCTTTCGACCAAACACAGCGCCCGAATCCACCGCGATCCAGTTGCCGTGGTTTTCCACCTCGTCTACCGGCGTGTGGTGCGGGTGCGCGATAAGGTCCACTGCGATCTGGGCCTGAATAGCCTCCAGAGCAGACAGGCATCCGTGGATGTCGCCGATGGCATAAATCCTGTATCTGTCTGTTTTGCTCACACGCTCGCGTCCTTTTCGTAAAATCCTTGCCGCTGCTGTGGCAAAAATGGCTTGCCAAGCTTGCCACACTGAAACCGCACACAAAAAGGGCGTTATGAATAATTTGCGTTACCACAGCCGCACCCGTGGCCCTGTCTTAGCCCTGCACGACCACGCCTTTGTGCGCGCCGTGGGCAATAGGTGTTGGCTTATCGAGGGGAAACGCCTGCAAGTGCGCGAATCCCCTGAAGCCTTTTCAAACCAGCCACAAGCTAGGGCGCGCCATGCAAACCAACTGATATAACTGAGATATTTGGTAGCGGGGGAGGGATTTGAACCCCCGACACCAGGATTATGATTCCCGTGCTCTAACCAACTGAGCTACCCCGCCAAGGTGAGGCCGTATTTAGGCCAGCAGCCAAGGGGCGTCAAGCGATTATGAGCGGATTTTCGAAAAATCACGGTGCAACGTGGTTATGCGGGAAAAAATGGCTAGGCATTGTGCAAAACCGGCAGCGCAAGCAACCCTCCCTGCGGGTCTTTTTGCTGGCGCAAAAATCCCCGCAGGTTTGGGCGGTGGCCTCGCTACGCTCGGCAGCGCTAGGCCGATGCTTCAGGAATAACCAGCGGGCCTTTCAGGGCTTTGGCCTCGGCGCGGCTGAGTTGCTCGCCGTTTTTGCGCGTTAACAAGGCCTCGCGGGCGCGGGCGTAGGTGTCATCTTCCCAGAAGATCAGGCAGCCGTTGCAGCCTTTGCCACAGCAGCCTTCAACCCCCACGCGGTTTGTTTTGAAGCGGCGCTCGGAGGTATTTTCGGCCACGGAGTCCGCCAGCGCATCACGGCGCTTCGCGTAAGCTTTTTCATTGCGCTTGCCGCCGGTTTCCAAGCCTTGCACCAGCTTGTCAAACTTCACGCGGTTCCACTGCTCGGTGGTTAGGGCCTTTTCCTTGCGTAGCACCGAATAAACGGGGAAGCGGGCCTTGAGGTCATCAAGGTCCTCATGGTCAAACAGGGCAAACGGCACTTTGATCGTGGCCTGCGCCCCGCCATGCACCGCCTCTTTTATCTCGCCCGTTACCAGCTCGAATTCATACATCCGCAGCAGCACGGTTTCG
>Ga0256840_1000258_pt1 | contig 53057 bp, 50 predicted proteins | sample 355202metaG_FD_185969 | JGI IMG/M metagenome (GOLD analysis project Ga0256840, IMG submission 185969) | Hydrothermal vent microbial communities from Mid Atlantic Ridge, Atlantic Ocean - 355-202 | ecosystem: Environmental > Aquatic > Marine > Hydrothermal vents | place: Atlantic Ocean: Mid...
TTATTTATTGTCTCCTTTCTTAGAAGCAAAGCTCCTAAGAAATTCCTCTCACTGAAGCACGAAGCGGAGCTTCTGTATGGCTTATTTATTGTCTCCTTTAACTTGAGCCTGGTGCTTTGTGCTCTTTGTGAGAAAACCCAAGTTAAATTCCTCTCACTGAAGCACGAGCTTGCAGTCATAAATGAGACTGTATTTATTTTACTAAAGCGCGAGTCTACAATTATCTCAAAAATCATATTTCAAACATCCTGTTTAGTGCCTCAAAAGCATACCTTCTTGTCTCTTCACTTATGTTGATTTCATTTGCATACTCACCTCTTTTGATTGAAAGCAGTGTATCCCTTAAATCCTCAAGTCTAGTTTCATTCATAGTTGGACATTCTGGTTTTGTGCTAGATAGAACATAGGTATTTTTCTCTCTTAATCTATTTACCATGTTATACTCTGTCCCAACCGCAACTTTTTGCTCAAGTGGCAACTCCTTTATGTATTTGATTATTTGCGAAGTGGAACCAACAAAGTCCGATTTTGCACAAACTTCCGGTTTGCACTCAGGATGAGTCACTATCAAAATACCCGGAAACTTTTTTCTATAAAACTCTATATCTTCTAGCTCAAAAAGTTGATGCACTGAGCAAAATCCGTTATAACAAATTATATCTGCATCTCTAGGATCATTTCCATCTCCTACAACACAAGACTTCAGCCCCATATCAATCGCTATATTTTGTCCCAAACATTTATCTGGAACAAAAAGTATTTTTTTACCACTTTGCAATGCTCTTTTGATTATGATTTTCGCATTTGAACTTGTGCAGACATATCCACCCATCTTTCCAACTTCAGCTTTAACTTCTGCAGAAGAATTAATGTAGGTAACTGGCATAATATCCTCTTTGTTGATCCCACTTTGCTCCAAAATTTGAACATTTTGCCTATAGTAATCAACATCTATCATCTTAGCCATTGCACAACATGCTATCCTTGGCATCATCACTCTTTTTTTTGGAGCCAAAATCTTTACACTTTGACCCATAAAACCTACACCACAAAAAATTAAGTTAGGATTTTTATCTTTTGAGGCAAATTTGGCCAACTCCAAAGAGTCTCCTGTAAAGTCTGCCATATTAAAAACTTCATCTTTTTGGTAAAAGTGAGCTACAATTGTTACTTCTAATTCCTCTTTTAATTCTATAATCTCTTCTTTTATACTCAAAACAGATCCCTTAGTTCACATAATTCAAGAGACTTCCGAAAAATCTAGAAGTACTCTTTAGTAAACAATTATATCAAATAATGTATAATAATCCTCATATTTTTAGAAAAAGGAAAAATTTTGGAATTAATAACCAACATAAATATACAATTTTACATACTTGCATACTTGGTAGGGGGAATTCCTTTTGGGCTTATTCTAGCTAAAAAATTTGCTAAATGCGATGTAAGAAATGAGGGAAGTGGTAGCATAGGAGCTACAAATGTTTTAAGAGTTTTAAAAGAGAGTAATCCAGAATTGGCAAAAAAACTCTCTATTGCAACACTTATCTTGGATGCACTTAAAGGGGTGGTGGTTTTAGCTATAGCCACTATTTTAAATTTGAGTGAAGAGACAAAATGGATGATAGCACTGCTTGCTGTAGTAGGACACTGTTACAGTCCATATTTAAAATTTGAAGGTGGTAAAGGTGTTGCAACTGGGATGGGTGTTATGCTTTATATGCTACCATTTGAAACACTTTTAGCAGCATCTGTTTGGGCGATAGCTGCTAAAACCATAAAAATTTCATCCATATCATCACTTTTAGCGCTTTTTACGCTAATTGCTTCTTCATTTATAATTCATCCGGAGTTACCAGTTATAAAAACACATGCTCCCGTACTCATAATCTCATTTATAATCCTTTATAAGCATTTACCAAATATAATGAGACTAATTAGCGGCAAAGAGTCTAAAGTAATATGACTATAAAGGTAAAGAATCTTACTTTTGAAGCAATTTTAGGAATACTCGAAAAAGAGAGAGTCGCCCCTCAAAAATTGCTCATAAATTGTAAAATAAGCTATGCTTATAAAGAGGGGCTCTTTTTAGACTATAGAGAGGTTATAGACTTAATCGAAAAAACTATAAAAGAGAGAAAATTTTTTCTAATAGAAGAAGCACTCAATGAACTTTCTTTAGATCTTAAAAGCAAATTTCCAAACATTTCTTCAATAAAACTGAAAATTTCCAAACCATCTATATTCGATAACTGCGAGGTTTGCGTAGAAAAAAAAGTAAAATATTAAATTTTTATTAAAAAAACTTTAAATCTACATAAAAATATGCTATACTTCTGTCTTGATAAAAACTAAGAAGGAAAGACATGAGAATCTTAATTGTTGAAGATGAGGTTACACTAAATAAAACGATAGCTGAAGGTTTGCAGGAATTTGGTTACCAAACTGATAGTTCTGAAAACTATAAAGATGCTGAGTACTATGTTGGTATTAGAAATTATGACTTAGTACTAACAGATTGGATGCTACCAGATGGAGATGGAGTTGATTTGATAAGCCTTGTAAAGCAAAAATCTCCAAGAACTGCTTGTGTTGTTCTATCTGCTAAAGATGATAAAGAGAGTGAGATAAAAGCTCTAAAAGCTGGAGCGGATGATTATATTAAAAAACCTTTTGATTTTGATATTCTTGTTGCTAGAATTGAAGCAAGATTAAGATTTGGAGGAACAAATGTTATAAAGATCGATGAGTTGACAATTGATCCAGATGAAGAAAAAATAACTTATAAAGGTACAGAGATTGAACTAAAAGGTAAACCTTTTGAAGTTTTAACTCACTTAGCTAGACATAGTGATCAAATAGTTTCTAAAGAGCAACTACTTGATGCTATTTGGGAAGAGCCAGAGCTTGTAACTCCAAATGTCATAGAAGTAGCTATTAACCAAATTCGCCAAAAAATGGACAAACCATTAGAGATCTCAACAATTGAGACAGTTAGGCGAAGAGGTTATAGATTTTGCTTTCCCAAAAAAGTATAAGAAATAGATTTGCACTACAATTGGTGATGGCCTCGGCTACACTAATTGTAGTTTTTTCAGCTATTCTTTACAACTACATAAAAATCTCTATATATGAGGACTTAACCTATGAGTTAAAAAAAGAGGCAAAAAATCTTTCATCTCTTTATAAAAAAAATTCAAACTTTATGCCTATTGGGAATGATAATTCAAAAGTAAGCATATCTACCAATTTAACAATAAAACATGCCATATCATTTGAACAGTTTAGTCAAAATGGCAAAAAGTTTTTAAAAATTTTTTACCCAATTTCCAATGAAAAATCTGTTTTTTTAACAATTACAAAAGATATAACCAACACTGAACAACTTATGAAAAAGATTCTTAGAAGTATTGTGATAATAAACTTTACGACAATTTTTCTTGTAATTTTTTATGCTCTACTTCTCTCTAGAATGCTTATAATACCAATTCACTCTTTAACTAAAAAACTAGCGGCAATGGATGAAAACTTTTTTCAATCAATCAACACTAAAAATATTCCAGAAGAGTTTATCCCCCTAGCAAAAAGTATCAATAAACTTGTAGATAGAATTCATACCTTTGTAAAGTACCAAAAAGAGCTATTTATTGGTACAGCACATGAGTTAAAAACACCACTTGCAGTTATAAAAACTAAAAATGAGGTTACACTTTTAAAACAAAGAGAGCCACAAAAATACATTGAAACCTTGAGATTCAATAATCAAACCATAGATGAAATGAACAAAATGATTGGCAATATTTTAGAAATTGGAAGGTTAGAGAGTGCACAATTTGAACAGCCAGTCGAAATAGATTTGATTAAGTTTCTAAAAGAGAGAGCAAACCATTTTAAGATTTTAGCTCATCAAGAGAAAAAAACAATAAAAACAGATTTTTCACCAAAATCATTTCCAATTCTCATTCAACCTACACTTATAATTCATATTTTACAAAATTTTGTGGGTAATGCCATAAAATTTACCCCTGAAGGTGGAGAGATAGAAATTAAAAGCTTTACCGATTCAGATGGATTAAACATTCATGTGATAGATTCAGGTGATGGAATTGATGAAACTGTTGATCTTTTTGCTCCATTTAAAAGATATGGCAATAAAGAGGGGGCAGGATTAGGACTATTTTTAGCAAAAGGGGCAGCTGATGCTCTTGGAGCAAAAATAGCAATAAAAAACAGAGACCATACAAAAGGAGCAATAGCAATGCTTCATATACCAATTTCAAAGAAAAAGTTAGCTAAAAATGCTACTAAATGTGATATTTAAATTTTTTCAAAGTATATTTAGTGTATAAAGTTGAAAAAATTTTGAGGTAAGAATATGTCACTAATGATAACAGATGAGTGTATAGCGTGTGATGCTTGTAGAGAGGAGTGTCCCAACGATGCCATTGAGGAGGCTGATCCTATCTACATTATAGATCCCGATGCTTGCACTGAGTGTGTAGGGCACTATGATGAACCAAGCTGTATTGCGGTGTGTCCTGTAGATTGTATCGTTCCTGACCCTGATAATGTAGAAACTATTGCGGAGCTAAAGCTAAAGTATAAACAACTTAGTAGCGAAGAACAGTAATTTATGGCAAAAAGAACTGCTATAATTGACATTGGCTCGAACTCTGCAAGGATGGTAGTCTATGAAAAGAGTAGTTCATATGCATTTCATCTCATAAAAGAGGTAAAAAGTAGAGTTAGAATTGGTGAAGGAGCGTACAACAACGGTGGAATATTGCAAGATGAACCTATGCAAAGAGCATATGATGCTCTTTTTGAATTTAAACAGATAATAAAAAGTTTAAAATGCAATAAAACTTTTTGTGTAGCAACTTCAGCTATAAGAGATGCTCCAAATGCAAATCAATTTGTTAAAAAAATTAAAAGAGAATTAAACATCAATATAAAAATAATTGATGGTCCAAAAGAAGCGTACTATGGTGCTTTGGCATCTGTAAATCTTTTAAAACCTCTAAATGATGCTATAACAGTAGATATAGGTGGTGGCTCAACAGAGTTTGGAAGAATCAAAAATGGCAAAATCATAGAAACTATATCGATAGATTTAGGAACGGTAAGATTAAAAGAGCTATTTTTCTCAAAAAACCCCAATTTAAAAAGAGCCCAAAACTACATAAATGAAAAATTAAAACAACTTCCAGATTTTTTCAATTCTGAATGCATAGTTGGAATTGGAGGAACTATTAGAGCCTTTTGCGATCTTATTATGAAAAAAATAGAATATCCATTAGAGACTTTGCATGGTTTTGAGTATGAAATAGATGAACATCGGTACATTTTGAAACAAATTATAGAGTCTAAAGATAGAAATGATCTAAAAAAAATTGGAATTAAAAAAGATAGATTAGACACTATGAAAGAGGGATGTTTAATTTTTAATTCTATAATAAACATATTAAACGCCTCAAAGGTAATCACTAACGGATCAGGAGTAAGAGAAGGGGTCTACTTAGAAGATATACTAAGAAGTTCAAATAAAAGATTCCCAGCAAATTTCAAAATTAGTGTAAAAAGTTTGAGTGATAGATTTGTTGAAGATAAAAAAGAGAATCTCTACATAAGTAACATTTCAAAGAAACTTTTTGACTCTCTTAGCTATCTACACAATATCGATCCAAAATATAAACTTGAACTAGAAGTTGCGGCAAAACTATATAATGTTGGAAGAAAATTGAGCTTTTACCAAGAGCATTTACATAGCTTTTATTTCATTATAAATAATCTAAATTATAATTTTACACATGAACAAAAAGTTTTAATAGCCCTACTTGTAAAATACCACACAAAAAAATTACCCAGCTATGAAGATGTAATGGCTTATAAAAAACTTTTGCCAAATATTAAAATTGTTAATTGGCTTAGCTTCATTATTTCTTTGGCAAAGTGTCTAAATAGTAGTTTATCTAAACCAAAACTTGAATTTTATTATGAAAATCACACTCTTACTATAAAATCATCTCAAAAACTCTTTTTAGCTAAAGAGTGCATAAAAAAGCTGGTAAAACCAGCATCTTTTGCAATTAAAATTGAAATCATTAATAACTGACCCAAGAACAGTTATTAATACCTCTAAAACTGTCTTCCTATGGTAAACTCGAAGTTGGATGTTTTATCTCCAGCCTCTTCTAAAAGAGGTTGAGCAAAAACAAGAGAGATTGGTCCCATAGGAGATACCCACTCAAGAACCATACCTGTTCCAGCTCTGATGTAATCAAAATTATCTTGTCCTATCATACCATAATCTAAAAAGAGTGCCCCTCTCATCTTAACTCTTTTTATAAGTGGAAAACTAGCCTCTATCGAATTGGCAAACATAATGTTTCCACCATAGACTGTACTTCCATCAACTATATGGGTAGGGTATATTGAGCGAGATTCATAACCTCTAACGCTCCCTATACCTCCCATTTCTAAATACTCCTCAAGAGGTATATAACCATTATCCACAATGTAATGAAATTGTGATTTGTACCTAAGAATTAGATCATATCTTATCTTGTCTCTCAAACCATAATAGTAGTTAAACCTAGTAGAACTTTTTATAAATTTAGCATCTCCACCCAAGCCCGCATACTCAAGAGATGTTCTAAAATCTATCCCCTCTCTAGGGAGATAAAAGTCATCTGTGCTTTTGTATGTAGCTGAAGGAATTATGGCACTTTTTAATGTATCTGGATAGTTAACATTTATTGTAGGATCATTGAAGTTTGAATACTGCACATCTTGCAAAACATAGGAGAGTGAACCAGCCCAATTTCTTCCAAAACGCCTACCCACACTAACATTAAACCCTGTTGTTAATGTATCATAGTCATAACCCTCATAATCTTCTCTATATACACTTCCGCCCACACTATAAATTGAGTCAAAAACCCTTGGATTTTTAAATGAAATTTTTCCACTTAGCTGTTTTTCACTTCTCTCAATATCTACACTGACTCTAATGCCTGAACCAAATACATTTGAATCAGAAACATTTAAATTTAAAAGCAGACCATCAGCCGAACCATAGCCAATTCCCCCGCCAATACTACCTGTTCTAGCCTCTTTAACTTCAACAATTAGATTAATTTTATCTTTACTAACTCTTTGCTCTTTGATCTTTACATCTTCAAAATAACTACTCCTCTTCAAAGCAGATTTTGAATCTTTTAAATCGGTTCTATTATACAAATCACCTGCTGCTAGATAAATCTCCCTTCTAATAACCCTATCTATGGTTCTGCTATTTCCTGAGATAATTACATCATTGATATATACCTTCTGACCAGGAATTACTCTCAAGTAAACATCTGCAATTGCTTTTTTATCTCTTTTTTGTATATCAGGAACTACTCTAACATATGCATACCCTAAATCTGCAACAGCTGTCTCAACCCTTTTTATATCTCTTCTTAATCTATCTATGTCAAAAACATCCCCCTGTTTTAAAACCATCTCATCTTTTAACTCTTCAACGGAGATATTTAAATCCTCTGGTTTATCTATTTTTACTGAGCCAATTTTATACTGTTTTCCTTCATCGATGTTATAAGTTAGTGTAGCACTATAACTATCTAAATAAGCTTTTAAAAAAGGTGTACTCACTTTTGCATCTAAGTATCCATACTTCATATAAGTATCTTTAATCCTTGCAGAATCATATGGTAAATCTTCTAATCTTAATTTACCATCATTAAAACCCCACATCCAAGGTAACCACTCAGCCTCTTTATTGGCAATATTTGGCTCAATATCACTGTAACTTAAAGCCTTTGCACCACACAATTTTACTGATTTTATAACAACTTCCTCACCTCTATTGATGAAAAATTTTACATTTACTGCTCTTTTATTGATAAACTCTTTTGTGTGTTCTACTACTGTATCAAAGTACCCTTGAGATTCATAATACTTTTCTATCTTTAATCCACTAAGGGTTGCCTTCTCTTCATCATAAACTTCTCCTTTTCGCATTCCAAGCATACTTAAAACTTCTTCTTTGTCATTATCCGAAATGCCTGATACCTCTATATTTGCAATAGTTGGTTTCTCTTTAAAATGAAATACTATCTCACCATTTCCTACATCTTCTACCCAAACATCCTCGAAGTACCCTTGTCTATAGAGTATCTTTATGGCTGAGTCTATCTTTTCTATATCAACATCATCTCCAACTTTTATTCCAATCATTTCAGACGCAATCTCTTTAGAAATGTGCACAAGACCATCAAATGTCAATTTTTTAATAACCTCAGCTTGTAAACTAAAATTAATCAAGAAAAGAAGAATCAAGATTTTTTTCATAACATATATTCCTATTTTTTTAAATTTACCAAAACCACATATTTGGGTATAAGTAAAGTTGGGTATAATACCATTTTTAGAATTAATAAATAGTTAAGGGATTTAAAAATGAAAATTGGAATTGTAGGTTTAGGTTTAATGGGAGGCTCACTCGGTCTTGCATTAAAAGAGACTAAATTAGTTTCAAAAATACTAGGCTTTGATCACAATTTAACTCACTGTGAAGATGCTTTAAAACTAGGTCTTATAGATGAAATTGTATCTTTTGAGGATATAAAAAAATGCAATATGATTTTTTTAGCCATCCCCGTTGAAGCAATCAAAAAAAGTGTGTCACTTCTTGAAGATGTTGATAAAAATACAACTATTGTTGATTTAGGAAGCACCAAAGAAGATATCATTAGGAGTGTTCCTAGTAAAATTAGAAAAAATTTTGTAGCAGCTCATCCTATGACAGGAACGGAAAAATTTGGTCCACAAGCTGCTTTTAAAACTCTATATCAGGACAAAATAGTTGTCATATGTGATTCTCAAAATAGTGCAGAACTTCACAAAGATAGAGCCATACAAATATTTTCACATATTGGTATGAAAATCGTTTTTATGAACTCAAAAGAGCATGATAAACATGCCTCATTTATCTCTCATCTTCCTCATGCTATAAGTTATGCCTTAGCAAACAGTGTTATAGGACAAGAGGACCCTAAAAGCATACTACTTTTAGCTGCTGGTGGTTTTCAAGATATGAGTAGACTTGCTAAAAGTAGTCCAAAAATGTGGTCTGATATATTTAAGCAAAATAGAGAAAACCTTCTAGAATCTATTGAAATATTTGAAAAAGAGTTATCTAAATGTAAAGAAATGATTCAAAATGAAAAATTTGAAGAGTTAGAAGAGTGGATGGGAAGCGCTACAACTTTACATAAGATTTTATAAGGTATAATGAGGCAGCCATAAGGGGCATTAGCTCAGCTGGGAGAGCACGACGCTGGCAGCGTCGGGGTCAGCGGTTCGAACCCGCTATGCTCCACCATTCGATCTCTCATAGTGAAATCTCTAAATCACATTGTATCCATCTATCTCTTTTTGCACTTTTTGCTTTTATCCCTTTTACAACAACTCTCTTAGACTCAATAGAGTATCTGTTTATTAAAGTTTCTTTTACTGCTTTTGCTCTATTTTTTGCTAGTTTTTTCAATTCGCCTTTTGTAACTTTTATCTCTTTTGATAACTTATTTTGTAATGTTTTATTAAGATTTATTATATCTACTTTCTTACCATTTTGTTTAGCTTCTTCTAGGAAGAATTTTTTTATTTTTTCAAACTCATCACCCCCAAATTTCTCTATATACATCTCTTTTAAAATCAAGCCATAGGTATCTATATTTTTTATCTTTTTAGCACTCTTTTGATTCATTTTTGCATCTAAAATCTCTTCTAGTTTTATTTTTTGCAGTGCTAGCTTATCAGCCTTTTGATCATATGCACCAAAAATATTCAATTTTATTTGTGGACGACTTTTTAATATTTTTTTTAAATTCTCAAACTTTTCAACTTCAGTAGAGATTATTTTATATGAGCCTTTCTCAAAATCTATTGATTTTAAATTATCTGCATCTATGCCAAGTACACTACCTAAAAATCTAAAAGGTGCTGTAACTATGCCTGTTATCATATTTCCAAGCGCCTTTAAAATTACTCCTGAGTAACTAAACTCTGGATTATTTATATCTCCACTTACTGGCAAATCTAAATCAATTTGATCATTTGAATCTTTTAGTAATGCCAATGCCAACTCTAAAGGTAAATTCATTGCATCTTTAGACTCAACTTTTTTACCTAATGTTAACTTATCTATGTTTATTTTATTTTCTCCAACTAACTTTGCATCTTTTATCCTGTACTTTAAATCCATAGATAATTTTCCATCTTTTATGGTATATCCTAAAAATTTTCCCGAATATGGAGTCAAAGAGCTCAAATCTATATTTTTAAATAGTAAATTTAATTCAGCATTATCCTTTATATCAAATGGATAGAGTACTCCATCTATATTTGCGTAGCCATATTTATCAATTTTTCCATCTATTTTTAAAATAGATGGAGTTGTTGTTGCAAAGTCTAGTGTTGTAAATTTTCCATTTAAATCGTGAATGTGTGTTTTAAATGGAAAGGGTAGTGAAAAATCACTAAAATCTGTACTTCCACCTGAAAGTTTAATTGACTCTACTCTTATGTTTAAATGCTTTTTAGTCTCTTTTGACTCTGTTTTATTGTTGTTTTTTAATAAATCATTGAAATTACTTACTCCATTTTTTGCAATATGCGCTCTTAAATATGGATTTTGAATATAGATTGACTCAATATCAATTTTCAATGGATCTAAATTAAATTTAAACTTATTTACAGATAGATCTTTCCAGCCAATTAGCTTCTCTTTGTTTTTTAATACATTTAAATTTTTCAGATGAGAATCAGCATCAATTTTTAATTTAAGATCTTTCTTAAAATTAACATCTATATTCGCCTCAGAAGAAAAATTGGCACTTTTTAGATCAAAATTAATGTATGTATTCAAGTAATCTCTATAGTGTGCTAAATTTAAATTATTTAGCAATACACTCAAAAATATGCTTTTTTGATCTTGAAAAAACTCTCCTTTAACCTTGAGTTTTGTTTTTTTATTTAACTCTGAATTTATATTGAATTCTATAGGTTTTTTTATGTTTGATGAAACACTCTTCACACTTACATATAAATTTTTAAATCTACTTTCAATTGGTTTCTTAGATGATGCATCAATAAACTTAATAAAGCTATTTTTTATAGCTATATTGTTTAAATTATATCTCCAAGCTTTTTTTGTCGTACTGCTAGAATTTTGCGAATTGGATGTTTCAAATAGTTTAACAATATCAAGTCTATACTCTTTATCCATATGTAGATTCAAAGATACTCTACTAAGTAAGATATTTTTAATTGCTAAATTCTGTTTAGGATACTCAACATCTATACCTTCCATCTTCAAATTATCAACTCTTGCTATCTCTTTTTTACTTGATCTATTTTCCAACTTAGTTTTAATCAGCTCAATATTTGCATCATCAATTTTAACTAAAAAATCATCTTTAAAACCAATTTTATAGGGTAAATACAGTGATAATCTTGATTCTTTCAGTTTTATATTTGAATTAATCTCAAAATAATCATATAGTTTTGGTAGATTTAAATTTATTAAATTTACTTCACCATAACACTTTTTAGAAGCAATTTTAATGCCCCCTTCAATGTTTAATTCACTTATGCCATCGATTTTGGTAAAAAATCTATACCCCCCAAGCGCTCCCTTTTTGGTACTAATATCTTGAGCAATAAACCTAAAAGGAGAAAACTCAATTTTAAAATTTTCTCTTCTAAGATCGCTAAAAATTAATTTTCCATCATCTATCTCAACTTTCTGTATTTTTATAACAAAAGGTAGTTCTTTACTTTGGGTTTTTGAGTTTTTAGAATCTGTAGTTGGTAAAATTTTACTTAAATTTAAAGCTCCATTTTTATCTATTTGGATATTAATACTTGGCAAGTTTATTTGAATATTTTTAAAAAAGATTACCCCATTAAAAAAACTAAGTGGAGAAAAATCTATCAAAACATTTTTTATATATGCTACCTCTTTATTTTTTAAATCATAAAGCTTTAAACCACTTAGATCCAATTTAAAATTATAGGGATTAAACTTAGCCTTCTTTATCTCTAAATGTATAGACTCTTTTTCTTTCAAAAGAAAAGGAAGCTTTTGAGTAACAAACCAAGGCACTATAAAAAAACCAAAAACAGTGTATAAAAAAACTAAACAAAAAGCCAAAAATTTAAAACTTTTTAAATGTTTCATAACTATTTACCACCTTGTGTTATAATTGTGTTAACTATAACATTTAAAAGGTAAAAAGTATGTTAGTTCATATATGCTGCTCTGTAGATAGTCACTTTTTTTTACAAAAAATGAGAAAACTCTATCCAAATGAAAAGATAATTGGGTTTTTTTATGATCCAAACATTCACCCTTATAGTGAGTATTACTTAAGACTTTTAGATGTTAAGAGAAGTTGTAAAAAGTTGGGTATTCCTCTTATAGAGGGAGATTATGAGTATGAAAGATGGATAAAGTATGTAGAAGGATTTGAGAATGAACCTGAAAAAGGCAAAAGATGCTCACTCTGCTTTGATAATAGGCTAGAAGCTACTGCTAAAAAAGCATTAGAATTAAAAGAGAGCAAAATTACTACAACTCTTTTAACTAGCCCCAAAAAATCCATAGAACAATTAAAACACAATGCCATAAAAATTGAAAAAAAGTATAATCTAAAATTTTTAACTCCAGATTTTAGAACAAATGGTGGAACAAACGAGCAATTTATTTTAGCAAAAAAAGATATGCTCTACCATCAAAACTATTGTGGGTGCATTTATGCTCTACAAAAACAAAGGGAGCAACAAAATAGAATCAAAGATGAATTAATAAGCCCAATAAATCATCAAATTTTACCAAACTCAATTGGATCAAGGATTGAGCTCTATAAAAAAGTTATAGATTGTGAAGAAAAAAATATAAAATTTAAACTAAGAAGAGAAAAATTTCTAAATTATAGACTTTTATGGGGATTGATAAGGCAAAAAAAGGTTGTTTTAAATAGTTATATTCTTTTTTACTCTTTAATGAAAAAAAACTTTTGTAGAGGAAAGATTGAATATATAGAAGATGGTATAGGTTTTTTTAACAAAGAGGAAGCACTATTTATAAACATAGATAAATTTAATGAACTAGCCAATACTTCATATAAAAGTGTTATGGAACTTATAAAGAAACCCCCTTTGGTTGAAGTAGAGATAAAAGTTAGAAACCTCCTAAATGGCGGAGCATTTTTAAATTTGAACCCCATTGTAGTTTTAGACAACATTGAGATTTTAAAGTATGAATTGATAATTAACTCTAAAATATATAGTGATGTTAGAGAAAATTTAGTAAAAATTAGATAGAATATTAAAATTTTTATAAAGGGCTTAAAATTGATCATAGATGTTGTAGAGATTCAAAAGATTTTACCACACCGTTTTCCTTTTTTACTCATAGATAGAGTGACTAATCTTGAAGTTGGGAGTTATATAGAAGCATATAAAAATGTCACTATTGGTGAACATATTTTTCAAGGACACTTTCCGGATCACCCTATATACCCAGGAGTAATGATAGTTGAAGGCATGGCACAGGCGGGAGGAGTTTTAGCCTTTAAAAGTGTAAGCAAGAGTGAACAAAATGCTACAAAAGATAAGGTAGTTTACTTTATGAGCATAGATAAGTGTAAATTTAGAAGTCCAGTTAAACCAGGAGATAAATTAGTTTACAAGCTACAAGTTTTAAAACACAAAGGTTCTGTTTGGGTTTTGGATGCAAAAGCCTATGTAGATGAAAAATTAGCTTGTCAAGCTGAGCTAAAAGCTATGATAGTGGACAAATAATATGCCAAAAATTCATCCAACTGCAATTGTTGAAGATGGAGCAATACTTGCCAGAGATGTTATCATAGGGGCATACAGCTTTATTTCTAAAGATGCAAAATTAGAAAGTGGTGTTGAAATCATGCAGGGATCTCAAATATGTGGTAAAAGCTACATCGATGAAGGAACAAAGGTCTATCCACACGCCATAATAGGAATGCCACCACAAGACATTGGATATAAACTTGAAGATGATGTCAGTGTAAAGATAGGTAAAAACTGCCACATTCGTGAGTTTGCAACTATAAACGCTGGTACAAAACATGGAGGAGGAGTTACTAGCATAGGTGATAACTGCTTCATTATGATTTATTGTCATGTTGCTCACGATTCAAGAGTTGGTAACAATGTAATTATGGCAAACAATGCAACATTGGCTGGACATGTAGAGATTGGTGATTTTACCGTTATAGGTGGTATGACTCCTATTCATCAATTTGTAAAAATTGGTGAGAGTTGTATGATTGGTGGTGCAAGTGCAATCAGTCAAGATATTCCACATTTCTGCTTAGCAGAAGGAAATCGAGCAGTTGTTAGAGGATTAAATTTAGTTGGACTAAAAAGAAGATTTGAAAAAGAGAATATAAGAGCTTTACAAACTGCTTTTAAAAAACTTTTTAGAAGTGGATTGCCGATTAAGGATGTAGCAAATGAGCTACTAGCAAGCACAGATGATGACAATGTAAAAAAACTTTGTAAATTTGTTATTGAAACAAAAAGAGGAATACCATATGAAAGAAGATAAAAAATGAATAACAATAATTTTTTAAAAAATTTAAACCCATACTTTCTTAAAGAAAGTGATGATTCTACTCCTAAAAAAGGAGAGAATTAAATGATGAAAGAGTGTAGTTTTTGTAGAACTAAAGAGAGTTTAGAAACTAGATTAATTGCTGGTGAAGGGGTTTTTATATGTGAGCACTGTGTTGTCTCAGCATATAAAATTTTTTTTGGAGACATTGATAATGAGGAAAATACAAAAGATGAGAAAAAAAGTTTTAGTGGTGAACTTTTAGCTCCTAAAAAGTTAAAGGAGATGCTTGATAGGTATGTAATAGGTCAAGAAAATGCTAAAAAAGTTTTTTCTGTTGGCGTTTACAACCATTACAAAAGAATTTTCAAGCAGAGTGAAATTGAAGATGATACAGAGATTTCAAAATCCAATATTTTACTAATAGGACCTACAGGTAGTGGAAAAACACTAATGGCTCAAACTATCGCAAGATTTTTAGATGTTCCAATTGCCATAAGTGATGCTACAAGTTTGACCGAAGCTGGTTATGTTGGAGAGGATGTTGAAAATATTTTAACAAGACTTATACAAGCTGCAGATGGAGATGTAAAAAGAGCCGAGCAAGGTATAGTTTTTATAGATGAAGTTGATAAAGTAGCTAGAATGAGTGAAAATCGCTCAATCACTAGAGATGTAAGTGGAGAGGGAGTTCAACAAGCTTTACTTAAAATTATAGAAGGAAGCTTAGTAAATATACCACCAAAAGGTGGTAGGAAGCATCCTAATCAAGAGTTTATGCAGATAGATACATCAAACATACTCTTTATTTGTGGAGGAGCTTTTGATGGACTTGAGGAAATTATAAAAAGAAGAAAAGGAAAAAATGTACTAGGTTTTGATCAAGAAAAGAGGGCAAAAAGTGATGATTCTAAGCTTCTTCAAGATGTTGAGCCTGATGATCTTGTTCATTATGGATTGATTCCTGAATTAATTGGTCGTTTGCATGTAGTAGCAACACTTGAAGAGATTGGCGAAGATGAAATGGTTAGAATCTTAACAGAGCCTAAAAATGCAATTTTAAAACAGTATAAAAAACTCTTTGCTATAGATAATGTCGAATTGACTTTTGAAGAGGATGCTCTAAGAGAAGTTGCAAAACTTGCTATAAAGAGAAAAACTGGTGCTAGGGGACTTAGAACAATTATGGAAGATGTTATGATAGACATAATGTATGAACTTCCAGAGCTTGTAGGATATGAAGTATTGATTACAAAAGATGTAGTTGTAAATGGTCAAAAACCACTTTACATAAAAAAAGATAAAAAAAGTGCATAAGGGAAATAGATGATTCTTGATAACATAATAGGATTTTTTTCAAGCGATATGAGTATAGACTTAGGGACAGCAAATACACTGGTTCTTTTAAAAGGAAAAGGTATAATTATAAATGAACCTTCAGTAGTTGCCGTACAAAGAGACAAGTATGGTAGACAAAAAATACTTGCGGTTGGAAAAGAGGCAAAAGAGATGGTTGGTAAGACTCCAGGAAACATTGAGGCAATTAGACCTATGAGGGACGGAGTTATAGCTGATTTTGACATGACTGAAAAGATGATTCGCTACTTTATTGAAAGAGCACATAGAAGAAAAAGTTTTCTTAGACCTAGAATCATAATTTGTGTCCCATATGGATTGACTCAGGTTGAAAGAAAGGCTGTTAGAGAGTCTGCTATGAGTGCTGGAGCTAGAGAAGTATTTTTAATTGAAGAGCCAATGGCTGCAGCTATTGGCGCAAATCTACCAATAAGAGATCCAAAAGGTAGCTTAGTAGTAGACATAGGGGGAGGAACCACTGAGATTGGAGTAGTATCTCTTGGTGGTTTAGTGATTAGCAAATCAATCCGAACAGCTGGAGATAAGATGGATCTAGCAATAGTAGATTATGTCAAGAAAAAATACAATCTACTTATAGGAGAGAGAACTGGTGAAGAGATTAAAATAGAGATTGGCTCAGCTGTACCAACAAAAGAGCCTCTTTCAATGATAGTAAAAGGAAGAGATCAGGTTAGCGGTCTCTTAAGCAGGATAGAGCTTACTAGTGAAGATGTTAGAGATGCAATGAAAGAGCCTCTAAAAGAGATAGCTGACGCCCTTAAAGATGTACTTGAAATAATGCCACCAGATTTAGCCGGAGACATAGTAGAAAATGGAATTGTACTAACAGGAGGTGGAGCACTAATAAGAGATTTCGATAAATATTTGTCTGATATTGTTAAACTCCCTGTCTTTGTTGCTGAAGAGCCTCTTTTAGCAGTAGCAAAAGGAACAGGAAGGGCATTAGAAGAGATAGGACTTTTGCAACAATTAGCCAATGAATAAACTGAAATTTTTTTTACTGATTGTAGCTCTTTTAATTATCTCTTTGAAGTATGGCAATGATATCAGGGGTTATTTTAATAAAGTTTCAATTACAACTGTTTCACTATTTGTTGAGTATAAAAAAAATTTTTTAGAAAAAATAAATGAACATTTTTCACAAATAGAACAAATTAGAGAATTAAAAGAAGAAAATAAGAAATTAAAGGCTTCTAGTGAACTTTTAACAGCATTTGCTTCACATTTAAATGAGCTTTTAAACAAAGATGGCTTAGGTGAGTACAATCCTAATGTAAAACTTGTAAAATCCGTTGCATTTGTAAATCTAAATGATTTTTATAAAGTTTGGATAGATTACAAAGATTTTAATAGCTCCAAAATATATGGACTTTTAAATAATGGAGTAAGTGCGGGAATAGTAATTTCAAATAACTCAAACCCTATGGCTCTGCTTTTGGGTGATCCCAAAGCAACTTTTTCTGTTTATGTTGGAAAAAAAAAGATACCTGGAGTAGTTATTGGTAAAAAAAAAGAGGTTTTTGTTAAATTTATCCCTTTGTGGATGAATCCAAAAGTTGGTGATGAGGTTATAACAAGTGGATTGGATAATATTTTTTTTCCTGGAGTTAAGGTAGGCATTGTAAAAAAAGTAATAAAGGAGGAATCATCCAAAAGTGTTCTAATAGAGCCATACTCTAAGATTAGTGTACCACTTTATTACTATATCATAGAAAAAAATTGAATTTAAAGCCATCTTTGGGTTTGAATTGAATTTTTAACCCGGATTATGCAATAGAAAACAAAAAGTAGCATCTATGCTTGTGCTTAAGGGATGTTTAGAAAATTATTGCGCCCACCTTATTGGTGGGTCAATAATTTTATGAATGTGCCTTGAGTGCAATGATAGAGGCTTTCTTGAGTTTTTTATTGTATAATCCGGGTTTAATGCAGTTTTAAGGATGAATTATGCCAAAAAGAGAAGATATAAAGACGATTTTATTGATAGGTTCGGGTCCTATAATCATAGGTCAAGCCTGCGAGTTTGATTATAGTGGTACTCAAAGTGTTAAAACTCTAAAAGAGTTAGACTACAGAGTTGTTTTGGTTAATTCAAACCCTGCTACAATTATGACTGACCCAGAGTTTGCAGATAGAACATACATAGAGCCTATAAATGAAGAGATAATCGCTAAGATAATAGAAAAAGAGGGTGTTGATGCAATTTTACCTACTATGGGCGGTCAAACTGCTCTAAATGTTGCTATGAGCATGCACGATAAAGGAATGCTAAAAGGCGTAGAATTTCTAGGCGCAAATCCTGAGGCCATAAAAAAGGGTGAAGACAGGCAGGCTTTTAAAGAGGCGATGATTAAGATTGGAATGGATCTTCCAAAGAGCAGATATGCTTACAACATGGACGAAGCACTAAGTGCAGCCGAAGAGATTGGATTTCCACTTATCATTAGAGCATCTTATACACTAGCTGGTGGCGGAAGTGGAGTTGCTTACAATATCGATGAGTTTAAAGAATTGGCACTCAGTGGACTTGAAATCTCTCCAATAAGTGAAATTTTAATCGAAGAGTCACTTTTGGGCTGGAAAGAGTATGAGATGGAAGTCATAAGAGACAGAGAGGATAACTGCATAATTGTCTGCTCTATTGAAAACTTTGATCCTATGGGGGTTCATACCGGCGATAGCATAACAATAGCTCCGGCATTAACTCTAACCGATAAAGAGTACCAAAAGATGAGAAATGCCTCATTTGCAATCCTAAGAGAGATAGGAGTAGATACCGGTGGAAGTAATGTGCAGTTTTCAGTCTGCCCGAAGACAGGTAGAATGACTGTAATCGAGATGAATCCAAGAGTTAGCAGAAGCTCAGCTCTAGCAAGTAAAGCAACAGGCTACCCCATAGCTAAAGTGGCAACTCTTTTAGCAGTTGGCTTTACTCTTGATGAGATTACAAATGACATAACAGGAACCCCAGCTTCATTTGAGCCAGTGATTGACTATATAGTTACCAAAATTCCTCGTTTTACATTTGAAAAATTCCCAACAGCCAATAGCACTCTTGGAACTAGCATGAAGAGTGTTGGAGAGGTTATGGCGATTGGTAGAACCTTCAAAGAGTCTTTTCAAAAAGCACTCTGTTCGCTTGAGGTTGGACTTAGTGGGTTTGATGAGATAAATTACGATGATGAAAAGCTAAAGAAAGAGATTATGCGTCCAAACGACAAGAGGATGCTATGTGTGATGGAGGCTCTTGGAAGAGGAATGAGCATCGAAGAGCTTTATGAGTTAAGCAAGATAGACAAGTGGTATTTAAATCAATTTAGAGAGATTTTAGAACTAGAAAAAAAGCTAGATATGTATGCTCTAAGTGATGAAGAGTTACTAAGAAAGGCGAAAACTTTTGGCTTTTCAGACAAAAAGATCGCTTGGCTTATAAACAAGTATGACAATTTAGAACTAACTCAGAATGATATATATACAGCTAGAGCTAAGCTTGGCATAGAGCTAGAGTACAATGAAGTAGATACATGTGCGGCTGAGTTTAAAGCCCTAACTCCATACCTCTACTCAACTACAAACATAACAAAACTTCCAAAAACCGGGGTTAAAAAGAGTGACAAAAAGAGAGTTTTGATTATAGGTGGAGGACCAAATAGAATTGGACAAGGAATAGAGTTTGATTATTGCTGTGTTCATGCCTCTTATGCTTTAAGAGATATGGGAGTTGAGTCTATAATGTACAATTGTAACCCAGAGACTGTCTCGACTGATTATGATACAAGTGATATACTCTACTTTGAGCCTATAGATTTTGAGCATGTAAGAAGTGTGGTTGAGAGAGAAAATCCTGATGGCATAATTGTTCACTTTGGAGGACAGACCCCTCTTAAGATTGCAAAAAGACTTACTGTGATTGGTGCTAAAATCATAGGAACTAGCGCTAGAGTTATAGATGAAGCTGAAGATAGAGAGAAATTTTCAGCCTTTTTAAGAGAAAATGACTTAAAACAACCAAGAAATGCCACTGCCACAAGTGAAGAAGAAGCAATAGAGCTTGCAAGCAAGATTGGCTACCCAGTTTTAGTTAGACCTAGCTATGTGCTTGGTGGAAGAGCTATGAGGATAGTTTACAATGAGGGTGAATTAAGAGAGTATATGAATGAAGCTGTTAGCGTCTCACACAACTCTCCAGTTCTTTTGGATGAATTTTTAGATAGGGCGATTGAGCTTGATGTAGATGCAGTTTGCGATGGCAAGGATGTTTATGTTGGTGGAATAATGCAACATATTGAAGAAGCAGGAATCCATAGTGGAGATAGTGCTTGCTCACTTCCTCCGGTTAGCCTAAGTAGTGAGTTAATCAAAAAAGTAGAAGTCCAAACAAAAAAGATAGCACTAAACTTGGGTGTTGTGGGTCTTATGAATATACAATTTGCAGTATATAGAGATGATATATATATGATTGAGGTAAATCCAAGAGCTAGTAGAACCGTTCCATTTGTATCAAAAGCTACAGGGATTCCTTTGGCAAAAGTTGCCACTAGAGTGATGTGGCAAGGAGATTTGAAAGAGGCACTTAAGTTCTATGACAAACACAATGTAGTTTATGAAGAAGATGGCATACTAAAGCCTAAGCACAAAGGGCATGTAAGCATAAAAGAGGCAGTTTTTCCTTTTAGTAAGCTAAGTGGAGCAGACCTTATTTTGGGTCCGGAGATGAAAAGTACAGGAGAGGTTATGGGCATAAGTAGTAGTTTTGAAACCTCTTTTGCAAAGTCTCAGCTAGCTTCATTTAATAAACTCCCAAGTGAGGGCAGTGTTTTTATCTCTTTGACCGATATTGACAAAGCTTATGCTAAAGAAATAGGAGAGGAGTTTGTGAAGTTAGGATTTAAAATTTTGGCTACAAGAGGGACTTACAATGCTTTGGTTGAAGCTGGAATTGAGGCGGAGTTTGTCTATAAGATTAGTGAGGGTCGTCCAAATGTTGAAGATAAGCTAAAAAATGGAGATATTTCACTAGTTATCAACACAAGTGATGCAAAATCTAGCAAGGACGATGCTAAGAAGATTAGACAAGCAGTTTTAAGATTTAATATCCCGTACTTTACAACAGTTTCAGCCGCAAGAGTAGCTTCTGCTTGTATAAAGGATATAGAAGATGGTAGCGCCTTAGAACCAAAGGCACTCCAAGACTACCTAGGATAGTTTTCTTATGAACCCTCAGTTGGTATATTTAGCCCAAACCGATACAACTGCAGGGTTTTTATCTCAAAATGCTAAAAAATTATCCTCTTGCAAACAAAGAAGCATCACTCAACCCTTTCTTATTAGTGTTTGCTCCAATAGATTTTTAAAAGAGTTTGTTCGAGTTCCAAAAAGACACAAAAAGCTAGTTAGAAGAGCTAAAAAAGTAACATTTATCTATCCAAATTCAAAAGCTCTTAGAGTTGTCAAAGATATAAAGCATCTAAAATTTTTAAAAGAGTTTGGCTGGATGTACTCTACTTCAGCCAATAAAACCAAAGAGAGTTTTAATTATGATTATGCTAAGCAAAAAGCAGATATTATAGTTGAAGATGAGCGAGGCTTTTTTGAGACTACCCCTTCAAAGATTATAAAACTTAGAAAAAATAAAATAAGAAGGATTAGATGATGCACCTTTTTTTCAACTCTTTTTTCATGGGTATAATTTTTGTCAGTATTTTAGATTTTTTATGCTTTATTGGACTCAAAATAAACTATTTTGATTATTATGGGATTAAAGAGTATTTCAATATAATTTTTATTGACAATCAAAATTTTTATCTTCTACTGCCAATCTCTTTTATGCTTGGATATCTTCTTTTGTATAACAAATTTTCAAAATTTTTTTTAAAAATATACATTTCTGTCATAATAATCTCCTCTCTTAGTTTATATCAACCAATTGGAAAAAAATTTGGTGAATTTATTTTTAAAGAGTCGAATAAAACCTTTAAATTAGGTTCAACCACTTTTAGTGGTGATAAACTCTATGAGGGTAGAAAATTCATATACATATATAGAAGTAATCTAAAAAAAGTTATAAAACTTCAAAAATCTGAATTGACTACCTTCACAGACTAATTAGTACTATCAAAAGAGCTTATTTTCTCTTTAAGCATGCTGTTTAATATCTCAAAAAGTTTTCTAGAATCCTCTTCAAGTTTTCTCAAGTTTGTTAAAATCCTCTCTTCATTTTCTAATCTATGGTCATCGTCTCTAAAGCATACTATAGTATCTTTGATTAAATCATGAAGTTTTTTATGGAACTCTCCTAAATGAGCATATGTTTTGGTATTGCCAAACCTTCTTTTTGCTGAACCCTCATACCACTCACCTACCTGACATGTTCTGTGATCCTTTTTTGCTTCATTGCAAGCTTTACCCTCTACAACTGAATCAAAAATCTTTGATTTGTAAATAATGTGATCTATTTTAGCTAAAACTATACTAATTTCATCATCCATCATATCTATCTCTTGAGCGGTTCTACTAGCATCTTTATTTAACTCTTTCATTACATTATAAAAGTTATTTATGTTGCTTGAAGCATCATCTGCAAGATGAGTCATATTTGAAGATTTTTCCAATATACTACTTGCTTCTTGTCTCATAGTATCTATACTCATGCCTATCTCATTTGTGGCTTTTTGAGTTCTCTCTGCTAAGTTTCTAACCTCATCAGCAACAACTGCAAATCCTCTTCCGTGCTCTCCTGCTCTTGCAGCTTCAATTGCAGCATTAAGTGCCAAGAGATTTGTTTGATCCGCTATATCTTTAATTAAATCAACTATTGAAGTTATGTCATTTGTCTTTTCATTCAAACTCTCAATAGATGTATTAGAGTCTCCAATATGCTCTATTAGAGTATTTAATTTTTCCAAAATATCACTTAGCTCCTGCATCGAGTTATTTGCTGTTTCATTTGTCGTATCTGTACTTTTATGTACCTCTTTTAGAACCTCTTTAACATGAGTAATTTCAGATTTTATTAAATTTAATCCCTCTTCTACTTTACCAATGCTTCTAACTTTTGAACTAAAGTTTATAATTTTTTGTTTATTATGTGCAACTCTCATAGCTTCTATTCCAGCTTTTACATTTTCTAAAGCTACAGCTAAATCACCGTTTAACCCATCTGTTGTCAATTTAAAACTAAAATCTCCTTTTGAAGCTCCACTTACAGAGGTATTTATCCTTGTTGTTAAATCCTTTATAAGTTTTACAAAGATAGCAAGCTGCCTTGTTACTTCATCCATCTCATTTCTTGGAATCTTTCTTCTATCAACTACTATAGATAGATCTCCTTTTGAGACTATATCACTGATAACATTTTTAAATCTTTCAATAGCAATATTTATACTAAAAGAGATCTGTCTAGTTAAAAATGCCACAAACAATAACACACCCAAAGCCAATAATGACTCTAAAATAAGCGTCATAAATGCTTTGCTATAAAGATTTTTGGATTGCTTAAAGATAAAACCTGAAAGCTTATCTTCAAACTCTTTTAATTTATTGATTTTTTTTGTTATGGTTTTAAACCAAACAGTAGCATCTACGCCAAAGTTACTCTTTTTTGAGTAGGCAATATCTCTGTATCTTTGAACTTCTCTAAATGATTTATCAGATTTTACCTCTTTGTACATCTTTTTTACTTCCTGATCTGAGAGATTTACAAAAAGATTGTTAAGTGTTTTTTGCTCCGAAACCAAAGAGTAAAACTTACCTAAAGTTGCGTTATTAAAGCTATCTTTTGCAAAAACATTTGATAGAATGGCCCTTTCAATTCCTACTCTCTCTTTAGAGCTTATAAAAAGAACAAAACTAACGAAATTGGTTTTTAATTTTGAGTTATCAACATACAAAGAGAAATTGGCAATTTTATCTATAAGCTCTTTATTTAAATTCGTATAAAAAGCTACCTCCTCTTTTAGAGAAACCTCAAGAGCTTTTACTCTCTTTCTCATACTTTTAATTGCTTCTACATCTACTATTTGCCTAACACTATCAGAAAATTTTGTCGGATGATCGTTTAAAAACCTTATAAGTTCATCAAGCTTTTCATTTGTGGATAGGTGTTGTTTTGGAAGGATAGATGTGAACTTCTTACCTTTTGAACCAATAAATCCTGCACTAGCTCCTCTCTCTTTTTGGAGCTCATGAACCAATGCACTCATCTTCACGCTTAATTCAACCAGAAAGTTTGCCCTCTTAGCATCTTGATATTTACTATAAGTAGAGTAGACAATCTGAATTGAGAAAAAAAGAATGATTACCAAAACTATAGCAGCTAAAATCTGTAACCTCTTTTTAATCGTAAATTTGTTAAACATTTTGTTAAACATAGGGCACTCTCCTCGTAAGCTATGTAGTAAAAATTATATCATAAAAATATAACAAAAAGCTGTATCTTAAAAGTTTTGCTATTAGAACTAAAAAGATAAATTTTTTTAAACTGTAGCTCAATACACCCGCAACAAAAGTTATAGGATCTCCTATAACTGGTGTCCACGAGAGAAGTAACGCAAAAGCTCCATACTTTTGAAAATACCTCTTTCCCATATCTACTTGTGAAGATTTCATATATTTTTTTTTAAATGCCCACTCAAGTGCATATCTACCCAAATAGTAATTAACTAAAGAGCCTAGTGTATTGCCCGCTGTAGCAACTATTAGCAGAAGATATGGTGCATAGTTCTCAGATTTATAATATAAAAGAAGTGCTTCACTACCACCAGGCAATAGAGTTGCTGCTCCAAATGAAGTTATAAATAGTATTAGATAAGCGATTTTATTCTCTCTTCATCAATTTTTTTAGAGTTATATTTTATAACAAGAACTTTTTCATTCTCATTTACATACCACTCTATGATACCATCTATACTATTGAGATTTTTAAGATTATTGTTATTTGATTCTTTAAGCTCTACATATAAATTTTTTGAAAATATTGGATTTTGAAGGGTAGCTATCAGAATGATCCATAAAAAACATATAACAACAATAACTATGGAGATATATTCAACTCCATACCACTTTAGTATGTGTCCTCCCCAAAGTGCACCAATAAATGTTCCTAAATAACCAAAAGAGTTAAACAAACCAAGAGCTGTCCCTTTTTGATGAATCTTAGCATATTTACTAGCTAAAGATTGCAGTAGTGGCTCATGTATATTAAACCCTACAAAAAACAAAACTACTCCTAAAATAAAAATCAAAGGAGTATGTGCAATGCCCATTAGAGCATAAGAGAGTGCAAAAAGAATTATACCAATTATCAACACTAGCTTAGGCTTTTTCTTCTTTTCACCCAAGACTGCAGAAACCCCCATAGCTAAAACACCAAAAAGCATAGCAGGTAGATAAACTTTCCACAATTCACTTTTATAAAAATCGAACTCTTTAACCATTATGATTGGAATTATTAAAAATGCTAAAGTCATCATACCCTTTTGAAGCATATTTGTAATGTTCATCCTTAAAAGATTTACATCCTTCAAGATAATAAAAATATCTCGCTTATTAGTTTGATAATCATGGGTAATTTTTGGAGGATTTGGCAATTTTTTAAAAATTATAAAAATCCCAATAATTGCTAGTAAAGCTGTAATAAAAAATAGCTTATCTACTCCATAGTGCCCCCCTATAAAAGGTCCAATAACCATAGAAAGTGCAAATGTAACAGCGATACTTCCACCCATGATAGCCATTGCTTTTGCTCTTTGCTCCTCTTTGACCATATCACTTATCATTGCTGTAGCAACTGCACCAATAGCTCCTGCACCTTGTAACAATCTTCCTAAAATTAAAGTATAGATGTCAGAACTATAAGCACAAACTAAAGAGCCTACTGCAAATATAGCCAAACCAAAAACCAATGTCCTTTTTCTACCAATCTTGTCTGAAAGCATTCCAAATGGAACTTGCAATAACATTTGAGTTAGAGCGTACCCTCCTATGGTAATTCCTACTAAGAACTCGTTTGAGTTCTTAAGATTAAGTGCATATACAGATAAAACTGGCAACACTATAAAAAGACCTAAGAATCTAAGGGAAATTATAAGATTTATGGGAAGAATTTTTTTAAACATATTCTACTTTTCCTAAAGTTTAATTAGGATGAATTCTACCCTAATTAAACTTTATATAGAATTATTCAACAAGCGAGAGCTGTTTTTTAGTTAAAACCTTTCTTGTATTGTACAAACAATTTAAGTGTACCATAGTTGCTTTTGCTCTAAGCTTTGCAAGCTTATAAACATCATCTTTTAACTCACTGGGCTCAACTCCGTCAAAACTTGCTTTTACTATTTTATTTTCTAGCGCCATTATCTTCTTATTTAATGCTTTAGCTTGCGAAATAGTCTCTTTTCTTATTGCTAAGAGTCTCTCTTTTTGCTTATTTGTTAAAGCAAACTCTTCATCATCCCACAAAGTTTTTACATCCATAGTTAGATGTGGAAGTTTTCCCTGAATCAAAAATGGTTTAGATGGTTTTGCATTAGCACCAAAAAGCATCATAGGAAGTAGCAACATAAGTGCAACTGATGTGATTTTTCTTCGCATAGTTTCTCCTTTTAAATTTTACCATATACTATCCATATAATTTTTTTAAATCATTAATCTTGATCAACAAAACTCACAATTTTTTGTTATTGCTACTACATCCAACCTATTAATCAGTAAACTTTTTTCTTCCTCAAATTTACTTTTATATATAAAAAAATTACTATCATAAGGCTCATCTTTTATACTTCCACAAGCACTACACACTATATGCAAATGTGGCTTCCTAAAGTAGTCATATCTAATCTTTTTACTTGGTGTATGGATCTCCACAACCAAGCCTACATCTCTCAAAACTGCTAAATTTTTATACACAGTCGCTAAGGAGATAGATGGATTTTCTATCTTTATGTTTTCATAAATTTCATCAATAGTCGGATGATTTTTTTTATAAAGCTCTCTGAGAACTGCGACTCTTTGTGGTGTAGCTTTAAGTCCAACATCTTTTAGTATATTAACAAATTTCATAACTAACCAATCCTATTTAAAATTTTTTCTGCAATTTGCTTTGGAAGTATACCCAAACTCTCTTCAACTAACTTTGTATCTCCATGAGTTATAAAAAAATCATCATACTCAAAACTAACAATCTCTACATCATCCCACATTTTTTTATTTTTTAAACTTTCAAGAGATGCGCTAACTCCACCAATTTTCACACTATCACTTAAAACATACCACTTTTTATGTATCTTGTATAACTCTTCTAACTTGTTCTCGTCAAGCGGTTTAACAAATCTTAAGTCCATAATTGCTACATCATATCCTTGCTCTTTGAGCAACCTGTAAACCTCACAAGCCTTACCAACACCATTGCCATAACCTATTAGAAGTAGATTACTATCGGAAGATTTTATCATTTGAGACTTGCCTAACTCAAATGGTAAATCTTCTACATCTAAACAATCATAAAAAGATCCTCTAGGGTATCTAATAGCGCAAGGCCCTTTATGGCTATAAGCAAATTCTAGTGCTCTGTACATACTGTTTTCGTCCCTTGGGGCAAACAGTGTCATATTGGGAATTGGGCTAAGGTATGAAATATCAAATGCACCCTGATGAGTCTCGCCATCTTCTCCTACTATACCTGCTCTATCAATAACGAAAACTACATCTAGGTTCATTATACAAACATCGTGGATTACCTGATCGTATGCCCTTTGTAAAAAAGTCGAATAAATAGCAACAAATGGCTTAAATCCCTCTTTTGCCATCGCTGCCATAGAGGTAACCGCATGTTGTTCAGCTATTGCAACATCCCAAAATCTATCTGGAAACTCCTGTATCAATTTTCCAATTCCAGTACCACTTGGCATAGCAGCTGTAACACCAACAACATTCTCATATTTTTTTGCTAACTTAAGCAAAGCTTCGCTAAAAATTGCAGTCGCACTCTTTTTACTACCCTTTTTAAGTAACTTCCCACTATCTATATCAAATGGTCCTACACCATGCCAATTCTCTTCATAACCCTCAGCAATTTCATACCCTTTTCCCTTTAGTGTTTGGGTATGGACTATAACTGGTCTTTTCAATTTTTTTGCTAATTCATAGGCTCTTATTAACTCTTCTAAATCGTGACCATCTATAGGTCCAATATAGTCAATTCCTAGATGTTCAAAAAGCATTCCTGGCGTTATAAGCTTTAGACTCTCTTCAAATTTTTTAGCCATATAGGTGGCACCTTCGGGTAGATACTGTAAAAGATGCTCTGTGCTCTTTTTAGCCCTTTGAAAAAAATCTCCCGCCAATGTTTGAGAAAGAAATTTACTTACTGCTCCAATTGGCTTTGCAATACTCATTTTATTGTCATTGAGTATTATAATTACTGGTAGCTTAATATCGCCCAATTCATTTAAAGCCTCATACACCATACCTGCTGTCATAGAGCCATCGCCAATAAGTGCTATAGGAATCCTATCTTTTTCATTTTTTAGCTTTATAGCTTTTGCAGCTCCTACAGCAAGAGAGATTGAGGTTGAGCTATGTCCTGCTATAAAGTAATCATACTCAGATTCACTAGGTTTAGTATAACCACTAATCCCACCAAAAGTTCTTAATGTTTCAAAATTATCAAACCTGTCAGTCAATAACTTATGCGCATACGATTGATGCGAAACATCAAAAATAAATGGATCTTTTTTTGGATCAAATACATAGTGCATAGCGACTATTAACTCTACTGCGCCAACATTGCTACTAAGATGACCACCATTCTTACTAACTGTTTGAATAATTTTATTTCTAAGAGTTACACATACATCTTTTAATTCTTCTAAAGACCTATTTTTAACTTCTATCATTTTAACCTAACCGCTTATTAAATTTTTTACTTTCTCAAATCTCGTAGATATATTTCCATCTAAATTTCCAATTTCACTAAGAATCACTACTCCACCCTCACTAATTGCTGAGTCACTATCTATAAACAAATTTTTCATCTGTGAAAGCTCCTCTTTTAGGGCTTCATAATCTTTTGGATTTACTTTTAATCTAATCTCTTTTGCATCTTTTAACTCTTTCAAAAGCTCTTTTGAGAGGGCTATGGCAACTTTTGAACTTGAAGTTTCTATCTCTTTTGCTACTACCTCTTTTGCTATTTCAATCGCAGTTGAGCCAAGTTCACTCTCAATTCTCTTTAAACTCTCCCCATACTTTTTAGCTTCATCATCAAGTTTTTTTATTGAGTTTAGATATCTTGTTTTAATCTCCTCGATAGATTTTTCTAACTCATCTTTAGCTTTTTTATAACCGTCCTCAAATGCAATTTTTCTCTCTTTTTCAACTTCGCTAGCAAGTCTTCTCTCAAATTCTGCCTCTTGTTTCTCAATTTGCATTTGAAGTTTAACAATATTTGAAGATAGTTCGTCACTTTTTTTAAGCAGCTGCTCTACAAACTCATTTTGCTGTTTTATTTCAGATGGACTTTCACTACTTTTCTCTTCTATAAGAGTCTCCTCTTTGATACTCTCTTCATCATCTTTTTTATTTGAAGACTCAACTACCCTTAATCCACCTAAAACTTTAAAACGATACGGCTCAATAGTATGTTTTTGTAAATCTTTTAGATGTATTATGCTCTTCATTACTCAATCATCTCTTCTGCTTCACCAATTTGAACTACACCCTGCTCGGCTAACTTTTGAACCTCATCAACTATCTTCCTTTGTGCATCCTCTACATCTTTAACTCTAACAGCTCCTAAAAAGCTCATCTCTTCTAAAAATGCTTCGCTGGCTCTTTGAGACATATTTTCTAAAAATTTATTTCTCAACTCTTCTGGAGCACCTTTTAGCGCCACCATCAAATCTTTTTTATCAGCAACCTTTAGTATCTCTCTTATGGCATTATTATCTAACTTCATAATATCTTCAAAGGTGAACATCATCTCTTTTATAACAGTAGCTAACTCCTCATCTGTTTGCTCAATATATGAAATTGTACTTTTCGCAGCTTTTTGTCCAAGTCTATTTAATATCTCCGCAACCGCTCTAGGACCACCAACTTCAACTTTATAAGAGGTTAATGATTCAAGCTTATTTTCCAAAACTGCCGAAACTCTTTTTACAACCGAAGGTGAAATATCACCTAAATTTGCCATACGAATCGTCACTTCACTTTTAAGTTCATCTGGAAAAAATGAGATCGTCTCAGCTGCACTTGTAGGATCCATATGAGCTAAAATAAGAGCAATGGTTTGAGGATGCTCCGTAACAATAAAGTCTGCTAATTGTTGAGGTTTTATCTGAGAGAGATAGCCAAAACTTTGAGTATTTTCCATACTTTTTGCTAATTTATCCAAAATTTTTTGAGCGGCTTCATGACCAAATGTCCTATATAAAATCTCTTTTGCATACTCCATACCGCCACTTCGTATAAATTGATTAGATTGAAAAATTGCATAAAACTCTTCTAAAACAGCATTTGCTACTTGCTTATCTATGCTTTTAACTGTTGCAATGTGTTTAGAAACATCTGTAACTACATCAATATCCATATGTGAAAATAGATTTGTAGTAGCATCCTCTCCTAGCTGTATAAGTAGTATAGCAACCTTTTCAGCCATACTCAACTCTTCAAACTGCGCCTTTTGTGCTTCACTCAACTTCACAATTTACTCCTTACTACTCATCAGCAACACTTTTAGGTTTAAAATCAAAATCATTTTCATTTCTAATCATAGACTGCAATAAACCCGCAATCTCTTCAGCCTTTTCCTCAGTTAAGCTTTTTAGTTTTTCTAAAAGTACTTCGTACTTTAGCTCCTCCTCATCAAAGTCACTGCCTATACCTAATTGTTCCTCTACCTTCTTTCTAGCCTTTTTAAATTTTTCCAAAGTATCTTCTTCATCCTCTTCATCAAATTCATCCTCTTTAGCCTCTTTTGCATCTATCTCTTCTTGAGACTCTTCAAGCATCTTTTGGGTAAATGGAGCAATTACCTTTTTGTAAAATATAAACAATAAAATAGCTGCAACTATATATTTGAAAATTGGTCCTAGTGGAGAAACATAATAAGCAACCTGCTCCATCATCGTTTTGGTCGGAGATTTCATTTTAGACTTCTGCAAAGGCTTAAATTCAAAATTGCTAACAGTTACCTCATCTCCCCTATTTGGATCAAATCCTACGGTTTGCTTAACAATAGATGTAATTGAGTCCAATTGGGCTTGAGTTAGTGGAACATATTTTAAATTATCTATTTGATTTCCATTTTCATCTTTTTCATACTCATAATTTCCATCAACTACTACCGCTACAGTAAGTCTCTTAATTTTAGCAAACTCACCCTTTATATTCGTTACTTTTTTTGAAATCTCATAATTTGTAGTGGATGAGCTTTTTTCATATTTCTCAGTTGTATTATTATTTCCTAAACCTTGCACAGGTCCAATGTTACTAACAGCTCCAGGTACTCCTCCAACATCATTTTGTTTAATTCCCTCTCTCTTTTCATCTATGGTTTGCTCACTTCTAGGTACAGAGTTTGGATCATACTGCTCACTTCTGCTTTCGAGCCTTGAGAAATCAAAATCTATATTAACCTTTGCAACAACTTTATCAAGACCACCAATTATTGGAGCCAATACATTTATAATTTTATTTTCTATATCCCTCTCAAACTCTTTTTTATACCTAATTTGAGACTTTACAAGGTCACTCTCATAAGCTAAACTATCTTGATCTCCTAAAGGTACTCCGTTTTGATCCACTATAGAAACATTTTCAACAGATAAGTTTGTCACTGAAGATGCTACCAAGTTTTTTATACCTGTAATCTGTTTTAAAGAGAGTTTCATTCCTGGTTTAATTTTTAAAACAACCGAAGCTGTAGCTGGAAGCTTTTCTTGAGCAAATACACTCTCTTTTGGAATTGCAATGTGAACATTTGCACTCTCTATTGGCATTAAACCCTCAATAGTTCTTGCTAGCTCTCCTTCTAACGCTCTTAGATATTTGATCTGTTGTTCGAAATCTGTAGCACCAAATTCATTTTTATCAAAAATTTCAAACCCAACTTTACTATCCTTTGGAATTCCCAAAGCTGCTATTGAAATTCTTTGCTTATAAACCATATCTGAAGGCACTGCAATAGTACCCTCATTTACAACTTTATATGGGACACCATCCTTTTCTAATTGCTGAATAATTAAGGCTGAATCTTTTGGATTTATCTTTTCAAAGAGTATACTGTAGCCATTTCCTACCATCGTATCTCTATTTTGAAATAGTGTCAAAAAAACAATAAACCCAACTACAGCAAGTATAGAGACTAAAATAACTATCTTTTGCTTTAAAGTAAAGTTTTTAAAAAGTGTTGAAATTTGCTCTAATAGTGCCTTAAAATCCATCTACTACCTTGTACTATCGTATACTACTTCTCTAAATTTACTAAAAAATTTACTATTTTGCTCAGGAGTTCCAATTGTAACTCTTATTGCATTTATTCCATAAGATGCTAAATCTCTTATTATTATACCCTTTTTAAGAAGTTTTTGCGCAATATCTGAAGATTTTTTACTATTGGTGAATTTTAAAGTAATAAAGTTTGTAAAACTCTCTATGTACTCAAGCTTCATCTCATCTGCAAACTCTTCATATAGTTTCATTTGTATAAAATTTTCCTCTATGCAACCATTCACAAATTTCTCATCACCCAAAGCTTCAATAGCTGCTTTTAAACTGAGAGTTGTTATATTAAATGGAGGTCTTAGTTTATATAATGTTTTAATAATTTCACTATTTGCTATCCCATAACCACATCTCATACCCCCTAAGCCATAAGCTTTTGAAAAGGTTCCCAAATAGAGTACATTTGGAAATCTTTCAATCAAATCCTGTACAACTATCTCTTTGTTTTTATCCTTGAATTTTGCATACTCTGCATATGCACCATCTAAAACCACCAATACATCTTCATCAATCTCTTTTAAAAACTCATACACATCTTTTGTATCTAAACACTCCCCCAAAGGATTATTTGGAAGACATAAAAAAATTATAACTATATCTCTATTGTTTTTATAAAGTTCTAAAAATTGTTCCAAATTGTGAGTGTGAGATTTGGTTTTTATTATCCTAGTTCCAGTTTGCCTTGCATAAATTTCATACATTGCAAAGGTAGTTTTAGCCATCAAAATTGAATTATTCTCATTTGCCTTTGATTTTATTGCAAAATCAATTACTTGATCACTTCCTGCACCAATTATGATATTTGAACTCTTAACATCAAATCTTTTTGCCAATCCCTCTTTTAATTCATACATACTATCATCTGGATATAGATTTGCTCTTTTAGCCTCTTTTTGTATAGCTTCAACAACTCTAGGGCTACATCCTCTTGGATTTTCATTGCTCGCTAATTTAATGACATCTTCGTTTTTTATGCCAAACTCCCTTACAACCAACTCTATTGGTTTACCTGCTTCATAAGTTTTTAAGTTTTCTAAAACTTTATTGAACTTCATTTAATCCCCCGCTTTAACATAGCTTCCGAGCCATTTTATTTCATTTATGCCTTTGTTTGCCTTTAATACATTTTGCACACTTTTATCATCTATATGCCCTTCAAAATCTAGGTAAAAAACTGCCTCAAAACCACTATCTTTCACAGGTCTTGACTCAATTTTTGTTATATTTACACTCTGTTCTTCAAATGTTTGCAAAAACTTAACTAAGCCACCTGGTCTGTTTTTTGTTTTTGCTAAAATGGATGTTTTATTCTCTACTGCTGGAGCATTTTTAAAATCACTCAAAATTAAAAATCGCGTCTTATTTGCCAAATTATCCTCTATTTTTTCAAACATTATTGGAACATTATATAGTTTTGCAGCTATGTGTGAGCAGATTGATGCGCTATTTGGCTCATTAGTTGCCATTTTAGCAGAAGCTGCTGTTGATTTGGTTGGGATAAACTCTACATCCAAGAGCATATGCTCTTCTAAAAATTTTCTACACTGATTATAGCCTTGAGGATGTGAAAATATCTTTTTAATCTCTTTAAGATTTTCACACTTTGATGCAAAGGAGTGGTGTATATCCATATAGATTTCTGCGACAATCAATGAATTAAACTTTCCTAAACAATCAAGTGTTATTCCAACAGCACCTTCAGTATTGTTTTCTATTGGTACGACACCATATTTTACCTCTTTATTTTCTAAAACTCTAAATACCGCTTCAATAGAGTTCAAAGCAATATAGTTCCCCATTGCTCCAAATCTACTCTGTGCTACTTGATGAGTGTAGCTACCCTCAGGACCTAAAAAAGCAATTTTTTCTGGTAATTCAAGATTTCTACTTACAGCAAAAATCTCCAAAAAAATTGCCTCTATAGCCCTATCATTTAGTTTTCCTCTATTTAATGATTTTAGTCTATCTAGTATCTCTCTTTCTCTCTCTGGTCTATAAATTGAGCCCCCTGTACTCTTTTTAAGATTTCCAACGGCATCTACATACTCCATTCTTTTATTTAAAAGTTTTAAAATTTCATTATCAATGTTATCTATATTTTCTCTTAAAACTTCAAGCTTATTCATTCTGATTTCTCACTATTTAAAAAACTAATCTCTTTTGATATTAAATCTTCAAAACTCTCTCTTTGTCTAATTAGTCTATATTTTCCAGACTCATAAGCAACTTCAGCTACTCTTGGTCTAGAGTTATAATTGCTACTCATAGAAAATCCATAAGCTCCAGCACTATGTACTACAATTAAGTCATCATGCTTGGTTTTAGGAAGTTTTATATCTTTTATAAAAAAATCTCCACTCTCACAAATAGGTCCGACAACATCACACAAAAGAGTTGAGTCGGGTCTATTTTTAGACTCTAATAACTCAACTTTATGAAAAGTATTGTATAGTGCAGGTCTTAAAAGATCATTCATTGCACCATCTACAATTACAAATCTTTTATGGGAATTTTCCTTTTCATACAAAACTTTTGTTAAAAAGTAGCCCGAATTCCCAACTAAGTATCTTCCTGGTTCACAAGCTAGCGTTACATCTAATCCACTTAAATTTTCCAACACCGCTTGGGCATAAGCATAAGGATCTATTGTTTTCTCACCGTTATAATCTATTCCTAAACCACCGCCTATATCAAAAAACTTTAACTCAATATTGAGCGCATTTAGACTTCTAACTAAGTCAGATACAATCTTTGAAGCCTCTTTAAATGGTTCAATCTCAAGTATTTGAGAACCAATGTGAAAGTGAATTCCAACTGGATCTAAAAAGTTTGATTGTTTAGCTTTCAAATAGATCTTTTTAGCTGTTTGTATATCTACGCCAAATTTATTTTCATGCAATCCCGTAGAGATATATGGGTGAGTTTTAGCATCTATATTCGGATTAACTCGTACACTTATTCTAGCGACTTTTTCCAACTCTTTCGCAATTGACTCGACTCTGAGCATCTCTTCAAAGCTTTCTAAATTTATCATTAAGATATCATTCAAGAGTGCCTCTTTTATCTCAGCATCACATTTGCCGACACCTGAAAAAATTATTTTATATTTAGGCACTCCTACAAATAGAGCCCTTTTTACCTCACCTATTGAAACACAATCACATCCTGCTCCCAAATCTCTCAAATGTTTTAAAACACTTAAATTCGAGTTTGCTTTTAATGCATAAAAAACAATAGACTTTCTAGCTTTAAAAGCCTCCTTAAGCTCTAAATATCTTCTTGTTATGTAATCAAAATCATAAATATAAAGAGGTGTCCCATAACTATCTGCAATTTTTCTAAAATCCATACAACATACCTTAAAAATTATTATTTAAGCAATAAGACTTGCTAAAAGGGTTTTTAGAGGTGCCCTTTGTATATTTTATCTAAAATTATATTAATTTTCTTTGTGGTACTTATATAGAGCAAATAGTCCCAAAATAATCATAGGTAAAACTACGCCCACCTCTGGAAAAATCACAGAAGTTGAAGATAATTTGGTAAGAACAAATAGAAGTCCCCATAAGACTAATGTAATAAAAATAAAAAAAGAACTATAAAGTGTAGCATTTAAAAATCTACTACTAGCAGGTAGATAAAAATAAAAAATCAATACCAACAAAGGAGCAAAAAATGGTATGAGTATTTGCGATACAAGTAGAGTCTTGAGCCTATCTAAATTTAGATTTTGAGCAGCAAAAAACTTTATAGCTTCCCAGGTATCTCCTATGGGCATTTTAAACTTTCCCTTATGTACATTTTCTATAATTTTTGGTTTAAAATTTTTCAATGCCTCAATTCTATCTTTATACACTATTTCTAAGCCCTTTGAATCAATCCCGATTATTTTAGGCTTATACTCGATTTTTACATCCTTTAAAACCCAGTAGTCCTGTTTAAAGTATCCACTTTTTGCACTAACTATTTTTGTTAAATCTCCATCTCTTATATAAAAAATTTTAATCCCTCTTGCTTGTTTTTTTAATGGCTCTAAATTTTGAAAATAGATGTACTGATTGTCATTTTTTAAAAATAATCTACTAGAGGTTTTTGAAATAGTATTGTATTTTAACAGATTTAAACTATACTCATAAGCATATACAAACGGAGTAAAATTTAGAATGATATAAATAAAAGTTAAAAAAATCGAGGTTAAAAAGATAGGCTTTATAACACTCTTTTTACTTAACCCGCAAGAGTAAAGCACAACCAATTCATTAGATTTTAACATACTAAGTTTTGTTACAATCATTGCAAAAATTATAGATAAAGGCATAGCATAGTTAATTGCATCCAAAATTTTAAATACTACATAGAGTAACTTTAAATTTGCAGATTCTGGAAATTTAGCATAGTTTGTTATAGCATCTATACCTACATAAAAAAATTCTAAAGAGAGAAAAATGATAAAAAAATTTTTTAAATAGCTATATACTATATATTTCTGATAAATTTTCACTACTTACCTTTTAGAGTATATTTTGAAGAGATACTATTTAAGCTACTCCCATTTAAAAACTCTTTTATTGCATCAATTGCAACATTTAATATGCTCTCTAGTTTACTAAACTCTTCCTTGGTAAAATCTGATAAAACATAGTTAGAAACTTTTGATCTCTCCTTAGGTTTTCCTATGCCTACTCTTACTCTAAGATACTCATTTGTTATATTTTCATCAATAGACCTTAGACCATTATGTCCACCATGCCCTCCACCAAATTTAAACTTTAGACTTCCAAATGGTAAATCTAAATCATCATGTATAACTATAACTCTATCTGGCTTATAGTAGTCACACACAGCTCTTACGCTAGCTCCAGAAAGATTCATAAAAGTAAGTGGTTTGAGAAGCAACAAGTCTTTATACTTTAGTAGTTCGCCTCTAAATTGAGGCTTTGATATATCTGAAGTTTGAAGTTTTTCTTTAAATTTATCTATCAACATAAAACCGACATTATGTCGGTTTTTTTTATACTTTGAGTCTGGATTTCCAAGCCCAACTAGTAGAGTCATTATTTAGCTTTTATAACTCCAACAATTGAAACTCTATCCTCATCTAAAACTTTTACATTTTGCGGAACTTCCAAGTCTCTAACTAATAAAGAGTCTCCAACATCTAAATCTTTAACATCCAGTGTAAAACAATCTGGAAGATTATCTCCTGAACATTTTACTAAAATTCTCTTTTTAGAGTGAATTAAAACCCCTTTGTTTTTAAGACCCTTTGGAGTTCCAACTGTTTTAACAGGTACCAAATACCTTGAGATTACGCCATCTTGAACCACTCTTAAATCTACATGTAAAAGCTGTGAAGTAACTGGATCTTTTTGATACTCTTGAATAACAACTTTAAACTCTTTATCTCCCACTTTTACTGGAAAAGCTAAAGATGTTTTGTTTTTAACTGCTTTTACGAATTCGTTATTTTTAAACGCTGCGTTGACATTTTCAACACCTTTTCCGTAAATGTTAGCAATTAGAAACCCATCTCTCCTTAGAGCCTTAGTGCTCTTTTTGTCGATACTCTCTCTAATAATACCTTCTAACATTTCTATCCTTTAGATTATTTTGAACTGGAGATTTTACAGTAATATTACTTTACTTTTGCTTTAAACCTATTATATCCTTATCATCTTCTATATAATTTTTTTCTTTTAAATCTTTTTTAGAAACCTCTTTTGAAGCATCATAAAAATCTATAGCCATAGCTAAATCATTCCTGCTAGTAGCACTTTTTAGTGCCTCCTCTTTTGATATTTTACCAATTGCGTACAAGTCTAACAGTGCTTGATCAAAGGTTTGTGATTTATAAACATCCTTACCCTCTTTTAGAGCATCTGGTATCTCATTGTCTCTACCATCTAGTATTAAAGATTCAATTCTGCTATTTCTAACTAGAATTTCAACTGCTGCACACCTCCCTCCATCAACTGTTTTTACAAGCCTTTGTGATACAATCCCCTGCAAGACTGAGGCTAGAGACATTTTGATCCTATTTTGCTCACTCCCTGGAAACATCCCAACAATTCTTCCTATAGTCTCTTTTGCATCAACCGTGTGAAGAGTTGAAAGTACTAGATGTCCTGTTTCAGCTGCATGCATAGCGGTCTCAATAGTTTCTAAATCCCTCATTTCACCAACTAGTATAACATCTGGATCCTCTCTAAGTGCAGCTCTTAGAGAATCGGCAAAATCTATGGCATCTTGACCAATTGCTCTTTGATTAACTAAACTTTTTTGATCTTTATAAACAAATTCCACAGGATCTTCAATAGTTATAATGTGCTTTTTTTGAGTAAGATTTATTCTATTTATTATTGATGCCAAAGTTGTAGTTTTACCACTACCAGTGGGTCCTGTAACCAAAACCAGTCCTCTTGGCACATCACAAAAATTATTGATAACCAAAGGTAGTCCCAAAGACTCAACTGTGGGCATAGATGTTGGAATTGTCCTAAATACTCCACTTACTCCATCTACTTGAAAAAATATATTTACACGAAACCTATACCTATCATTTAATTTAAAAGTAAAATCCACATTTTTATTTTTTACCAATTCATCAAATCTACTTCTTAACAACTCTTTTGCTAGTGTCAATCCATCTTCATAAGACAATACCTCACTAGAGAGAGAAACAATTTCTCCGTGTATCCTTCCTCTAATATTGGCACCACTCTTTATATGTAGATCACTTCCATTATGCTCTACAAGTTTATCAAGATAAAATTTGAGTTTTTTTGTCATCTCAAAAGTCAAAGAAGATACATCTACAGGCACAAAAACTCCTTAAAAGTTATCTAAAATTTCTCTAAAAGCCTTTTTAAATGCTTCAATTCCTTCATCTAAGAGCTCTTCATAGACTCTATTTAAATCTATTCCATTATCTTCTAAATTTTTAAAAAAATCTTCATACTCTATATCAGAAGTTTTTAAATTAGCTCTATCTTTTTTTATAAACTCCAAAATAGTTTTTAAAGGTGCAGTATTAACAGAATTTTCATACAAAAGCTCTCTTATGTAGTAGTCTGGTTCTAAATCATCTCTTTTTACTCCCGTGCTTGCAAAAAGAGTTCTTACATTTTTCAAACCTCTAGATTCTATTAAATTATAAATTTTTGTTGCGTTATAGATACCAACCTTTGCCACCTTGATTCCTAATTTTTCTAATTTATCATCTAATTTACTATCAAATCTACTTACAAAAACACTAATAACGCCCTTAGGTAAATTCATATCTATCTTCCTAGAGGCTCTCTCAAAAGCATCTAAACACTTTTTAGCTTGGTTGGGCGAAAATATAAGAGTAGCATTGATATTTATACCCTCACTCATAAGAGTTTCCATAGCTTCATATCCAGCATCTGTAGCAGGAACTTTGATCATAACATTTGGATAACCAATTTCACTATAAAGCCTTCTTCCCTCTTCTATAGTTCCTTTTGCATCATCACACAATAGTGGATCAACTTCTATAGAGATAAATCCATCATATCCTCTCTCATAAAGAGGCAGTAGTCTTTTTGCAGCCAATTTTATATCTTCAACTGCCAAAGCTTCATAAATCTCTTTTGCGCTCCTGCCTTTAAGTCTTTTTTTATCCTCATCATAACTACTAGAATTTAAAAATGCTGACTTAAAAATAGCTGGGTTGCTAGTTGCACCATTAAATACACTCTTTTCAATCAGTTCACTAAACTCACCTTTTAGAAAATCTCTCTCGATAAAATCACACCAAAGCGAAAAATTTATATCTCTATACATAATTTAGCATCTCTCTTAAATCTTTATTGTCAATCACTATATTTGCCTCTTTTTTTAAAACATCTTTTGCACAAAACGCTACCCTTTTAGACGCATATTTAAACATAGATAGATCATTTGCTCCATCACCAACACAGATTGTATCTTCAGGCTTAACTCCTAAGAGAGCTTGAACTCTTTTTAGCATATCTCCTTTGCTAAAGTCAAACATCATATCGCCACCAACCTTTCCACTAAGCACTCCATTCTTAGCGTGTAATATATTGGAAAAATCTGCATCATACCCCAGTACATCTTTCGCATAACCTGTAGCATCTCTAAATCCGCCACTAAAAACTATGACTTTATAGTTCATCTTTTTGAGAGTCTCTATAGTTTCTTTTGCTCCTAGCATATATGGTAAATTTTTGCACACCTCTTTAACAACACTTACTTCAAGCCCCCTTAAAAACCCAACTCTGGTAATTAAGCTCTCAAAGAAATCCAATTCTCCTGCCATTGCTTTTGCAGTTATTTCTGAAACTTTGTCCTCAATCCCTAGTTTTGAAGCAAAAAAATCTATAGTTTCGCCATCCATAAGAGTTGAATCAAAATCAAAAACACATAATCCACCCATTTTTTTAAAAATCTCTTTTCAAAAGAGATTCTACCTTCAGAATTGTAAGCATGCTATCTTCTCTCTTACCGATTCCATATATCATTCCCTTATCGGTTGAGATTGTCTCAGGTGGAGGATCAATTCTGTTTTGGTTTATTCTTATAGCCTCAGTCAACCTATCTATAACAAATCCAGCTATATTGTTTTCACCCTTCATAACAATGTATCTTGTATCTGGAGTATTGTTGATTGGAGGTAGATTAAACTTTCTTCTCAAATCGATTAATGGTATAACATTTCCCCTAATATTAAAAACACCCAATACATAATCTGGCACACTAGGAACTCTAGTATAGTCAATTGGCTTTATAATTTCAACTATATTTAAAATTGGAACAGCAAACTCCTCCTCTCCAACTATAAATCCTACCAACTGAACAATGTTCTCATCACTCCTATCTGGTTCTTCTATCTGTTTTTGCTGCTTTTGAAATATTTGATTCAATTTGTCTGCCATAACACTACTCCGCTAAAAGATTTATATTTTTACGCACTACACTCTCCAAGTACTCTGGTGAATAAGGCTTGGTTATATACTCAGTCATTCCAGATTCAACACCTCTTAATCTATCTGCTTTGCTTGTTCTAGATGTAACAGCTATAAGTGGTAGATTTTTATATCTTGAATACTTTCTAATCTCACTTGCTAAAGTATAACCATCCATTCTTGGCATCTCTATATCTATAAGCATAGCATCTATATCATGCTCACCTGATTTTAAAATATTAAGAGCCTCCTGTCCGTTGGTTGCTTCAATAACTTTTACACCTGTTGGTGCAAGTGATTTTTGCATAATTTTTCTATCCATTTTGCTATCATCTACTATTAGGACAGTATAATCACTTGGACTCTCTTTTTTCTTCTGCTCAGATTGAGTTTTTTCTCTTATATCAACTTTTAAATTTTTAGCCATATCCATCAAAGAAGCTACATCGACTATAAGAGTTACTCTACCATCGCCCCTTATAGTAGCTCCGGCAATTCCATCTATGCCCTGTAGATAATCTCCCATAGATTTTATAACTGTCTCCTCTTGTCCGACCAAGCTATCAACTATAATTCCAAGTTTTTGTTCAGCTAAACCTATAACAACAACATAGGTATATTCACCTGAATCATACACCTGTTTTACATTAAAGATATCTGATAACCTAACCAAAGATAAAACCTCATCTCTGAGCCTTAAAACATTTCTTCCTTCAACAGTATATATCTCATCCATTGAGATTCTAACAGTCTCAGAAACAGAGGCAAGAGGAATTGCATAGTACTCCTCTTGAGCTCCTACCAATAGCGCTTGTATAATTGCCAATGTAAGAGGGATTTTCATTTTTATAATGGTTCCCTTCCCTATCTCGCTATCTATCTCTATTATACCGTTTAACTTTTCTATATTGGTCTTAACAACATCCATACCAACACCACGACCGCTTACATTTGAAACCTTTTCAGCCGTAGAAAAACCGGGCTTAAAAATAAGAGCAAATGCCTCTTTGTCGGTCATGGTATCTGCTTCTCTCTCTGTAATTAAGCCCTTTTCTATACATTTTAGTCTCAAAAGATCTGCATCTAACCCTTTACCATCATCTGTAATCTCAATAACGATAGAGTTACCCTCGTTGTATGCTTTTAGCTCAACTAAACCTGTTCTAGATTTACCCATAGCTTCTCTAGTGTCAGGATCTTCTATCCCGTGATCACATGAGTTTCTAATAATATGTACAAGCGGATCTCCAATCTCTTCAACAATTGATTTATCTAGCTCGGTCTCTTCACCAGAGATTTTAAGCTCTATACTCTTTCCAAGCTCTCTTGAGAGATCTCTTACCATCCTTGGAAACTTATTGAAAACTTTTGCAATAGGAAGCATCCTTGTCTTCATAACTGCAATTTGAAGATCGGTTGTAACTAGGGATATGGCTGAAACCACTTGATTAAGCTCCTCTAAGAACTTTTCTCCCTCATACCTCTCCTCTACATCATCATAAATTTTTAAGAGCCTGTTCTTACCCAAAACAAGCTCTCCAATTAGATTCATAAGGTGATCTAATCTGCTAACTTCAACCCTAATAGTCTGCTCTAAAGATGAAGCCGTTCTCTTAGCAGGAGCTGCTCCTCCAGACTTTTTTGAATTACTTGCTGATTTTTTGGGTGAAGATACCGGTTTATTGCTAGGTTTTTTTGGTGTAACAGCAGGTTTTGAAACAGGCTCAGCCTCCTTTTTGGCCTTTTTCTTTTTACTCTCCTCTTTTTTCTCTTGAAGCAATCTTTCTATCTCTGCTTCTATCTCATCCTCACTCAAGTCAGAATAAGCCTCTGTACTCAACTCCTCCTCTTTTGGTTCCTCTTTGATTTCCTCTTTTGGTTCATCCTCTTTTGGCTCACTCGCCTGTGAGCTTTGAGTGCTTTGAGGAATCTCTTCACCTGAGCTTATTGCATCAAGTCTACTAATGATGTCAGTCAAATCCATATCTATAGCAGTGTCATTTCCATTGTCGCGGATACAGTATAGTAGAGTTTTCATCATATCGATTGACTCTAAAACTACATCCATAACATCTTCAGTGAGTTTTACTTCACCCTTTCTAGCCTTGTTTAGAACATCTTCCATATGATGTGTAAGCTTTGTTAAAACATCGAAGCTTAAAAATGAAGATGAGCCCTTGATTGTATGAGCAACTCTAAAGATACTATTTAGTAGCTCTAAGTCCTCAGGATTACTCTCTAACTCCACTAAGTCCTGATCAAGTTGTTCAATAAGCTCGAACGCTTCAATTAAAAAATCTTCTAAAATTTCTTGCATTTCATCCATAGCTCACACCTTACTCTTCAGTTTTTACGTGGGATTTTATAACTTTTGAAATCTCTTTATAAAAAACCGACGCATCAAATTTTGTCAAATAGGCATCAGCGCCCGCCTCTTTTCCTCTAATTTCACTAAAATGATCACTTATTGATGAGTTAAATACAATAGGAATACTCTTAAATCTCTCATCCTCTTTTACATTTGCTGCAAAGTGAAATCCATCCATTCTAGGCATCTCTACATCTGAAATAATAATTCTCAGCTCTTTTTCAAGCTTGTCACCATACACTTCATATAGCTCATTTAGTTTCTCTAAACCCTCTTTTCCATCTTTAGCCTCAACAACCCTCATACCCATTCTCTTAAGAGCGTCATTTACAAGTCTTCTAGCGGTAACGCTATCATCTAGTATAAGGGCTGTTCCTTCTATTTGGTCTATTATGTTATTGTCAGCTTCCATATTTGGCTGATAAATTCCTAGCTCTTGGACTACGCTTTCTAAATCTAAGATTAGAAGAACTTCATCATTCTCTATTCTTGTTACACCCGTTATTTGTGATTTATCAAGTGAACCCATACCTGCTACAAAGGAGGCTGGCTCTATGTCATTCCAGCTTATTCTTCTAATTCTTTTGGCCTCATGCACAATAAAACCTATGAGTATGTCACTAAACTCCGCAATTATAACTCTAGGTTTGAGCTTATCTGCTGGTGGCTCATTTATCTCCATCCATTTAGCCAAGTTTACAACAGGTATAACAACTCCTCGTAAATCAAAAATTCCCTCTATATATTCTGGTACTCCTGGAAGCTCTGTTAACTTTGGAATTTTTATAATCTCCCTAACCTTTGCAACATTTACTCCATAGATTCCCTCATATATAGTTCCATCATCCTCTTGTTTTAATATGCGAAAATCAACCAACTCCATCTCATTGGAGCCTACCTTTAGTACATCATCATCAAACATCTTAGCCCCTTAATCTGTTTTGAGCAAACTTTATATTGTTGACACATTCTACAATAAAAAAACTTTGATTACACGCAAAAGATGGCAAATTTATATAAGTTATACCACATTTAACTATTTTTTTATCTTGATGATAGTGTCCTTCTATTATAAACTCTCCCTCTCTAGGCTCATAGTTTGGTAATTTGTTAACAATTATGGGTTCAAAATTTTCTATCTTTTTACACAAATTTTTTTTTAGTTGATTTTGCTGGATTTTTTTTGAAATTTTACCACTCAATGAGAGATCCAAAATGTTTAGAAATTTCAAAACTAAACTTGATCGAATTATCTTTGTGTAAAAAAGATATAAAACTCCTTCAAATTTGTCTCCATGGGAGAGATGAACTCTGCTACCATTTTCAAACTCTGCCCTTACGGGTTGCATAGAAAAAGAAAATACTTTCGTATGTGGGAAAAGCCTTTTGAGCCTAAAATCATGGTTGCCTTCAAAATAAAAAACTTCCATTTTTAAAGAAATTTTATTGATTAGCTCAATATGTTTTCTATACATATCACAACTAAACTTCACATCCCCAACCAATAAATCAAACATATCACCCATTAAAAAAAGTTGTGAAGCCTCTATTTGATTTGTTTCAATTCTTTGCAAAAACCTATAAAAATTGTTGCTATAGCTACTCTCATGAGCATCAGATATAAAAACCGCTCTATTTTTTATCTTAAGGCACATAAGCAATTTTTGGGATCCCAACTCCCTCATTAAGATCACTCATTAAATTTGCATTAACTACTGCTTGGGATGAAGCCCCCCTTAGAAGATTGTCTATACTAGAAGATATAAATAGATTTAATCCATTTTGAGCAACAAAAAGATCACAAAAATTTGTTCCAGAAGTGGCTTTAATCTCTACAGGCTCATCTCTAACTCTAATAAATTCACAATCTTTATAAAACTCTTCCAAAACTTTCTTGGCATCTATCTTGCTTTTTAGCTTTACATATATACTTACTAACATCCCTCTAGTAACAGGGATGAGATGAGGAACAAAATTTATATCAAACTCTTTATTTGAGACATATTTTAGCTTCTCTCTTATTTCGGGAGAGTGTCTATGCCCAAAAGGGTTGTATGCAAAAATGTTTTCATTAACTTTTACAAAGTGCTTTACATCACTAGGGCTTTTACCTGCTCCACTAACTCCACTCTTTGCATCTATGTATATAGAGGATTTCTCATCTATATAGTCACAAAAAGGTAAAATTCCAAGCAAAGAAGCCGTTGGATAACACCCCGGATTTGCTACTAAGTTTGCATCTTTTATCTCATCTTTGTAGATTTCAGGAAGTCCATATACTGAATGCTTTAAGTTCTTTATGTCTTGATGAGAGCAGTAAAACTTCTCATAAGTTTTTAATTCCAATCTATAATCAGCACTTAAGTCTACAACTTTTACATTTAAGTCTATTAGATCTTTGGCTATATTCATAGCAGCTTTGTGAGGAAGTGCTAAAAATACTAAATCACACATAGATGCTATCTCTTTTGGATCACTCTTTCTTGCATCCAATTCTACAACTCCTTTTAAACTTGGGTGCAAAGATGTTAAACTTTCACCACCTTTACTAGTTGCTACAAAGGAGATTTCAAAATTTGGATGAGGAAGAAGTATCTTTACAAGCTCAATTCCGGTGTATCCACTAACACCTACTACACCAACTCTAATCATATCCTACCCTTCAAAATCTATAGGTTTATAAAAAACCTCCAATACCTCAAATTCACACTTTCCATGAGGAAGAGTTATTTCAACTTCATCACCCTCCTCTTTTCCCATCAAACCCTTAGCAAGAGGAGTATTAAAGGAGATAAGTCCTCTACTAGGAGAGCTCTCAAATCTACCAACTATGGTATAGGTTATCTCCTCTTCGGTATCTAAGTTTTCTAGTTTAACGGTTGAGCCAAACCTAACTTTTTCATGCTCATACTTACTAGGATCAATCACTTGAACATTTGCTAAAAGATTGCTCAACTCCGCAATTCGACTCTCAATAAAAGCTTGTTTCTCTTTTGCGGCATGGTACTCTGCATTCTCTTTTAAATCTCCATGACTTCTAGCAATATCAATCTCTTTTACTATGTTTGGTCTTTGTACCTTTTTTAAATCATTCAACTCTTCAGTTAGTTTTTTATATCCATACTCTGTCATTGGTTCTTTATTCATTTAGTATCCTTATCATATCTTTTGAACTTCCATGTTTTAAAATCCTATGAAGCTCTTTTGATCTTTTATAAAATCTCTCACAATCCATCTGCTCATACTCTTTTAAAAGATTTTCAACCGTTACCTTTTCTTGAAGCAACTCTACATGTAGAGGCTCCATTTTAGCAAAATCTAGTATAATATTTGCTAAACCAACATATTTTATCTTTACAAATCTTTTTGCTATAAAAGTATCGACTCTTTTTGCTTTGTAAGCCAACACCAAAGGAGTTCCTATAAGAGAGCCTTCAAGAGTAGCAGTTCCTGAACAAACAAAGGCAAACTCACTTCTTAAAAAGCTCTCTCTAGCATCTCTAGAGACTTCAAACCCACTCACATCACCATATATTTTATCTATATCATCCTGTGAAAAATGCTTTGGAATTACCAATATCTTTTTTTTGTCTACTCTTTTTGCTACCTCTTTGTAAATAGGAAAAAGTCTTTTTATTTCACTTTTTCTACTTCCAGGCAGAAATGAGACCACTCCACTTCTTGTATAACCATTTTTAAAATCGGAAATTTCATCAAGTAGTGGATTACCAACATAAAGAGATCTGTTATAAAATTTACTCTCAAAGGGAAGTATTGAAGCCAAAACATCACAATAGCTCTCTACCTTTTTAACTCTATTTGCTCTCCAAGCCCAAACTTGAGGAAGAATATAGTAAACAATAGTTACTTTTGGGTTTGCCTCTTTTATGGCCTTTGCTAATGGAAGATTAAAAGCTGGAGAATCAATAAGTAAGACTTTATCTACTTTAGAGCTAATCTCAACCATCTGTTTTATTGTTTTTTTAGCTAACCATATTTTAGAAATGGCATCAACAAATCCCATTATAGAAAAGGCTGAACTTGGCAAAATCGGTTTACCAAATCTCTCATCAAAGATACCAAAAATTTTGCAATTCTTTAATGATTTATATATTGGCTCAAAATGCAAATTGGCTGAAGGCTCTAAAATAGATACCAAAAGATTCATAACAACCTCTCCTTTAATAGACTTCTTGAACAACCCCTTATAGTCTTAGAGGAACTTAATTTAACACATAGTTTACTTCAAAATGGATAATTTTATACTTTAATTGGTATAATTTTGCAAAAATTTGAAAGTTGGTTGTATGAAAAAAATTCTAATAACAAATGATGATGGATTTGAAAGCGAAGGCTTAAAAGCTTTAGTTGAGGCAATAAAACCTCTAGGACACATAACTGTTGTTGCTCCAACTACGGAAAAATCAGCCTGTGGTCACTCACTAACTCTAACTCGACCTTTAAGGTTTGTAAAACTAGATGATGACTTTTATAAGCTTGATGATGGAACTCCAACAGATTGTATCTATCTAGCATTACATGCTCTATTTAAAGAGGGTTTTACTCCTGATTTGGTAGTTAGTGGCATAAATATAGGCTCCAATATGGGTGAAGATATAACATATAGTGGTACTGCGAGTGCGGCTATGGAAGCAGTTTTACAAGGCATCCCTGCGATCGCATTTTCACAAGTTTATGAAGATGGTGTAGCTTCTATAGATAAGTATGGTTATGATTTGGCTAAAGAGTATGCATATAAAATTTCAAAAAAAGTTTTAAATGAGGGCTTTCCACTAAATGAAAGAAAATTTTTAAATGTAAATATACCAGCCATAAAACCAAGTGAGTGCAAAGGCATAAAAGTAACTCACGCTGGAACCAAGATGTACAATAACGATGCTCATCTTCATAGGAATCCAAGAGGAGAAGAGTACTACTGGATAGGAACACATGTCTTAAATTGGCAACCAAGCCCAAATAAAAGCTGTGATTTAAGTGCTATAGAAGATGGATATGTCTCTATAACTCCTGTTAAGCTAGATATGAGCGCATATGAAGAGATGAATACGCTTAGTGAGTGGATAGATGGTTGATAAGTTCACTAGGGTAAGAGCGATTTTTGCAGAAAATTTTGATCACTTAAGAGAAAAAAAAATCCTCCTCTTAGGGGTTGGTGGAGTTGGAGGGTTCTGCTTAGATGCACTTTATAGAAGTGGCATCGAGAATATAACAATAGTTGATTTTGATAAGTTTGAAATAACAAATCAAAATAGGCAGATAGGAAGTGAACATATTGGTCAAACCAAAGTTTTTGTTTTTAAAAAACTATATCCAAAAGTGACTCCAATAGATGTAAAAGTTACTCCTAGCTGGGTTGATGAGTTTAATTTTGACAAATTTGATCTAGTGATTGATGCTATAGATGATATAGATGCAAAAGTAGCAACTGCACAAAAAACTTACTCCAAACTCATAAGTTCAATGGGTGGAGCAAAAAAACTAGATCCAACTCAAATAGAAATAAGAAGCATCTGGAAAACATATGGTGATGGTTTAGCTAAAAAGTTTAGAAATGAGCTAAAAAAAGTAAATTTTAATAAAAAATTTGATGTAGTCTTCTCACCAGAAGAACCAAAATGTAAAGATTTAGGAAGTTTTGTAGGTGTAACGGGAGCTTTTGGTTTAACTCTAGCCTCTTTGGCTATAAAAAAATTAGCCCCAAAGTGAGACTAATTTTTAAGGTATACTCTTAAGCTACTTTTTTTATAGCTTTTTTTGCAATTTTATTTGCAGCTTTCTTCTTAGATGGAGATTTTTTGCAAACAAGTTTTAAAACTCTCTTAGCAACCTTTTTTGCATCTTTCTTTTTTATAACTTTTTTAGCTACAGCTTTTTTAGTTGCTTTCTTAACAACACCCTTAACACTTTTCTTCTTTAACTCTTTTGCCATTTTTGGCTCCTTATGTTTTATTTTACTACCAATGGTAATATTATATAGGCATTATACATTTTTTTATCAAAGAAGTCAAATTTTATATAAAAAATCTATAAAATATGGTAATATACACTACTTTTTATAATAAAGGAACTGTCATGACTTTTATAGAGTTTAAAAAAATGCTCTTAGATGCAGAGCTAACTCTTCCAAAATTTAGTAAACTAATTAAGGTTAGTGATAAAAATATACAATCATACAAAAAAAAAGATGAGGTACCAAATGCTATAGCAGTTTGTGTTACATGTTTTGCACATATGCACAAGATGGGGATAGATTACAAAGAGATTGTAGAGAAGTTAGAGCTAAAGCCAAAGAGAAAGAAAAACTCAGGTTTCTCTAAAAAGAGTGAAAGCTCAAACGCCTAACCCAAAAAAATGCTAACATAGTTAGTAAAAATATACCCAAATTAACAGGAACAAGAGTTCCGTTATGAAAAAGGCTTGCTAAAGTTGCAATAGCCGCTCCTACAGAGAAATTCAACACCCCAATAACTGCTGTGGCAGTTGCAGCATTTGTTGGAAAATTTTCTAAAATTAAAGCATTTAGGTTACCAAATAGAAACCCTAACATACTCACATGAGCTGTTAGCAAAACAAACATCATAAAAAGGGTTGGCTCTAAAAGCTCAATTAAAAGAAAAATTGAAATTATAAATTGTGTATATATTGCATACTTTATAATTTGAAAAATCTTATATCTTTTCATAAGCAAAAGATTAACTTTTGCCATTATCATTACAAATATTACATCTGCACCAAAAAATAGTGGAAAAAAATCTGAACTTACACCAAAATACTCCATATACACAAATGCTGACTTGCTTATGAAGATAAACATAGCTGAAAATATCATAGGGAATAAAACGATCAAACCCCTAGCATTTTTATTTGCAAAAACGCTCACATAGGAGCTTATGAAACCCTTTTTTGTTTTTATAAAACTCTCTTTTATAAAAAGTTGAACAGCAAAAAATATAATCAAAGCATAAATTGTAAAAAAATAAAAAACAGATTTCCAGCTAAAAAAATGGATAAGTCCTGCCCCAATAGCAGGAGCTAGAAGAGGCGCTGACATACTTATAGTTCCTACTATGGTAAAAACCCTTGCCGCCTCTTGTCCATTAAATAAATCCCTTATGGTTGCATTTGCATTAACTACTATGATACCTCCAAACAATGCTTGAAAAAATCTATATACCCATAATTCATAAATAGTTGAAGAAAAAATTATCAAAAAACTTAAAAAGGCAAACCCAACCAATCCTAAACTTGATGTCTTTTTTCTACCAAAATTATCAGATATTGCTCCACCAAAAAACTGTCCACAAGCAAATCCAAGCAAAAATAGACTCAGAGAAATTTCAACAGAGTCAATACCAACTCCATAGAAACTAGCAATTGATGGCATAGATGGTATATATGTATCTATGGCAATTGGAGCAATTGAGCTTAGTGCAGCTAATATGACAACTAATAACCTTCTTTCTACAATAAAACACTTCCCATAGGTAGCACCCTAACTCTTTCGCCCTTTTTTATTAACTCAGACTCTTTTTCAACTCTTAGAAGTGCACTATTGTTTAACAGATTTGTTAAAATTGCGCTACTTCCTACTTTTTTACCCTCTAAATTTACATAAAATTGTCCATCTTTTAAGATCAAATTACAAGCACTGAACTCTGTAAATGGTGATCTCTTTTTATAGTCCTCTTCCATAATAGCACTAATATACCTACTTTTCGCAGGTAGCCCTTGTAGTGAACGAATAAATGGTACCACATATAAAAATGTCATAACTGCGCTACTGTATGGAAACCCGGGCAATGCAAATATAAACTTTTTTCCAGCTTTGACTATTTTTATGTGTCTTCCAGGCTTGATTGAAGCTCCGTCTACCACATACTCAACCTCTAAGCCCTTTAAAATCTCTTTTACAAAATCATAATCCCCTACACTAACACCGCCTGTAGTTATAACTATGTCACTGTGTTCAAGAGCTTCTACAATCTTCTCTTTTATTTCATCTTTATTATCTTTGACTATACCAACTCTTGCAGTATCTGCCCATTCATTTTTTACAATAGCTTCAATTGTTACATGGTTTGAACTTCTAATTTGAGCATTGCTAAATTTTTCTTCACCAATATCTAAAATTTCACTACCTGTTGCGATTATACTAACTTTGGGTCTATCATAAACTGCTACTTGAACAAATCCTAGCTCTGCTAGAACTCCAATTTCACTAAAACCAATCTTACAACCCCGTTCTATTAGGACTTCACCTTTTTTGTAGTTTTCTCCTACCTCTCTGGTTGCAAAACCTTTACTTACAGGAGTTATAATCTTAACAGCATTGCCTTTTACTTCAACATTTTCTATAGGTATAAGAGTATCACTTCCTTCGCTCATTAAAGATCCAGTAAAAGTTTTAACACACTCTCCTTCTCCAACAAAGCTTTTAGTTTCACTACCAGCTGGAACAAAATCTTTTAGAACTAAATTAACACTTTTTTGGTCTTCCCATCTTATTGCATACCCATCCATAGCAGAAGTAACATACTCTGGTGAGTTGCTATTAGCAACTATATCTTCAGCTAAAACATAACCAAAGGCCTCTGTAATAAAAACCTTTTTTACAAGAGTTCTTAACCCTTGAATCGAATTTATCAAATCATTTATGGTTTCATCATAATCTTTAAATTTCATTTAATCCCCTCTTAATAACTGACCTTACGCACTATAAACACACCTAGGCAGAATGAGAAAACACTATATGCAAGGCCGTTTACTTTTAGCGTAGCCAAAGCTACGGTGAAAATAAACTAACGAAGCAGATGGTTCTTTATCATTCTGTCCTTAGGATGATAAAAGTTGCACTCTACTGCTATAGAGTCATAGCTTCATAGTAGTATAACTACAATTTTGCTATACTTCCTTGCATTAGAGTGCAACTTTTATCACCTAGTTGTGCTTATGGTGCGTAAGGTCAGATAATAATCCTGCCCCTTTTAGTGGCAAACTTCTATCTTTTGCATAAACTCTTTTACCATCAATTAAATCATATTTCCATATTGGTGCACTCGCTTTAAAATCCTCAACAAATTCATTAATAAGCCTTAGAGCTACTTTTCTTTGAGGTGAAACTACAGCACTTATGTAGGAGCTAGTATGGTTTGGTACATCTCCCTTAGAGTGAGCCATA
>Ga0256840_1000259_pt1 | contig 52977 bp, 41 predicted proteins | sample 355202metaG_FD_185969 | JGI IMG/M metagenome (GOLD analysis project Ga0256840, IMG submission 185969) | Hydrothermal vent microbial communities from Mid Atlantic Ridge, Atlantic Ocean - 355-202 | ecosystem: Environmental > Aquatic > Marine > Hydrothermal vents | place: Atlantic Ocean: Mid...
TGTCTATGTTTTCATTAAATTCTGTATTAACCTGTATGATGGTTTCTAGTTCACCAAGTCCCTCTATGGTGACAGTGATGTTGTGTCCCATCTTTGCTGCTATAAAGCAAAGCGATATCATCTCTTTATCTTTAAATCCATTGACTGTAATAGGAGCACCTAAGGCGGTTTTAGTCATGGCTATAATGAGTTCTGCTTTACTTCCTGCTTCTAGACCATAGTTATATGTTGTAGAGACTTCCATAAGAGACGCTACAAAGTTAGGAAACTGGTTAACCTTAAGCGGAAAGACTGCATGAAATGAACCTTGGTAATTAAACTCTTTTTTTGCTTTTTCAAAAGTATCAAAAAGTATAGAAATTTGTTTTTCTATGAGGTGAGGAAAACGAAGGAGAAGAGGACCTTTATAGCCTTTTTCACGTATGTTTTGAGTTATTTCTAGTAGAGAAGGTCTTGTCGCATAGTTAATATTAATGGTGTTGGTCTTGATGATAAAGTTATCATCCCCCCATATTTGTAAACCAAAGTCCTTCATTAACCTACCTTAATTTTATCATTGTGATTATTATAGCAAAACTTCATCTAATCTACTCTACTTTTCCAAAGGTTAGAGTTAAATTATGAAATTTAGATATGCGATACTATGAGGCTAAATAATATTGATTATACCCATACAAAATATTTAATTAAAAAGCAACAAAAATCTTAATAGATTAGAATATTTGATTAATTAGGCTTTTTTGTACAGTAAAAGTGTATATTTAAGTATATATGATTTACCATTAATAATCTAACTATTTTGGACAAATAGCATACAAAGGAAAAATAATATGAAAAAGATACTACTATTAGCACTGTTGGCAACACAACTATTTACACAACTTCATGCAGGTGGTGATGCTGAACCTATTAAAATAGACGAAGCAGAAATAAGAGAACATAAACCCCATGAATCAACAAAGTTTTATGTGGTAATTGCAGGTTTGGCAGATTTGGGAGATACTATAGCGCATGAGGGGGCTTACCTTGAGGGTGACCAAGATTTTGGATTTGGAATTGACTTAGGGTACAGAATAGGAAATGGTTTTGCTATCGAATACGATTTTACCTATGCGATTAATACTGTTACTAGAGTAGAGCATGGCTTAGAAGAGGAGGCAAAAGGTATCTATTATACTTCAGCTCTTGATGTTGTCTATACCTATGAAGCAACAGAATACATTGGTATTTTTGGTAAGGTTGGATATGAATATGAATGGGAAACTATCGATGCATATCATATTGATGCACAAGAGCATGATTTTGTATTTGGTATAGGTGTAGAGATTGCGATGAATGAGTCATATAAATTACTATTTGAGTATGAGTATTCACGTATAGAGAGTCCTAGAGGGGCTGCTCTGTTTGCTGGTATCTTGATTAACCTTTAAACCCTAAATATACAATAAGATGGGATATTTTGGGTTAAACTTTTTATAGAAGTGTATTACAACGCTTCTACTTTGACGCTCTTCTCTTCTTTGCTCTGTAAATCTTTCACCCACACTGTGCCATTAGCCAACTCATCTTCACCTATGAGTACCACATAACGTGCATTGACTTTCTCTGCACCTTTCATGTGCGATTTGAAGCCTTTGGCGTTGTACTCTAACGTCACTTTGGTTTCTAAACGTTTAGCTGTAGCTATAGGGAAAAGTTTTTCTACAGCATCTTCTGTCATAGCACCTAGGTAGATGCCCTCACGTGCAGCCTCTGGCATCTGTACAAGCTCCATGATGCGTTCTATGCCTATGGCAAAACCTACTGCTGGTGTTGGCTTACCATCTAAAAACTCTACAAGCTTGTCGTAGCGTCCACCACCTGCAATGGCAGACTGTGAGCCTATGTTATTGCTTACGAACTCAAAGGCAGTTTTGTTGTAGTAGTCTAGTCCACGTACTAGGTTTGTGTCTATTTCATAAGTGATGCCTGCGTTGTCTAGTAGCTCTGTGAGTTTTTTAAAGTCTGTGTCACACTCCTCACATAGGTTGTTTATGAGTTTTGGTGAGTTTACAAGTAGACTTTGGCATGTTTGGTTTTTACAGTCAAGTACTCGGATAGGGTTTGTGTCTATACGTCTGTTACAATCTTCACATAGCTCGGGCTTTATCTCAGTTAAAAAGCTCATGAGGTTTTGTTTGTATGGAGGCATACAAGTAGGGCAGCCTAGAGAGTTTATCTGCAAGTCAAAGCCTATGCCTAGTTCATTAAATATCTGGCTTATCATGGTGATGATGGTAAAGTCTTCATAGACGCTTGCCTCTCCAAAACTCTCACAACCAAACTGATGAAACTCTCTTAGGCGACCTTTTTGTGGTCTTTCATAACGAAACATAGGGCCATAGTAGTAAAACTTCTGTTTCATAGGCTGACGGTCTAGTTTAGCATGCACAAAAGTACGTACCACACCTGCTGTACCCTCTGGACGCATACAGACATCGTTGCCACCTTTGTCTTCAAACTGGTACATCTCTTTGCTTACGATGTCCGAGCTGTCACCTACAGAGCGTTTAAAGAGAGCTGTCTCTTCAAGTATAGGGGTTTCTATGTAGCCATAGCCGTAACGTTTGGCAATGGTGCTTGCTGTCTCTACGATGAAGTTAAATCTATAGGACTCTTCAAATGTGAGGTCTTTCATACCACGAAGTGGGTTTATCATGTTTTAATACCTTTGTATATCATGTGTAAATAGTTGCATAGAAGCATGCCTTACCAGAGTATTTGTATATAATTATATCACTTAGATGGTTAAGAAGCGAGTATTAAATATCTCTATAACATGGTAAAGGGTTTGTATAAAATTTGAACTTTGCTTTCAGAGATAAGTATTTTTTTTTGGAAATTATCCCATTTCATTATGCCTTTAAGAGGACTTAATGATGCATTTTTTTCTAACACTACCTCTTTTGGACCAGTACTAAGACGTTCTACTGTCTCTTTAGGTATAAAATAGGTAGAGCTATAGTTTTTTACTTTATAAAAAGATTTTCCGCGAAAAGTATGCACTTTTTTTGTAGATAAATATTCTGCTAATAATTCATTCATAAATGAAGTCTTTCCTTAACGATAAATTTAAGCTTATTATAGTTTTAAATAGCTAATGATATGTTTATTGATATGTTCAACACTTTCCAATGCATCTATTTCAAGATACTCAATATCCATTTTTTTTAAACTTTCTCGCATTTTGTCTTGTACTGTTATAAGGTACTCTAATCCACGTAATTCTATACCATCCAATTCTTTTTCGGAAGTTCTGAGTGTAAGTGTCTCCATATTTGTGACAAATAAGATAATTTTATCTGGAAAATGGTTTGATAGTGCAAATTTATTTAACGACACAAGTTCATCAAAATCAAAATCACCATTGGCAAGTGCATAACCTATGCCTGAAAGAAAACCTCTATCAGAAATGACGACTTTGTCTTTGTTGGGTGCAAGAACTTCTTCGTAGTGTTCTGCACGGTCTGCAAGAAAGAGTAGAAGTTCGGCACGTTTAGAAACTATAGAATCAGAAAGTAATATATTTCTTGCTTGTTGTCCAAACTTTGTACCACCAGGCTCATGTGTGGTAATAAGGTCAGGGTATTTACTTGCTAGTAGTTCTATCTGTGTACTTTTACCACAAGTGTCTATGCCTTCAAAGAGTATGTACATTACTTTTTATACCCCTCTATCATTTTTAAAACTTCTGGAGGCAGTAGGTGGTCTACTTTCCCACCAAAAGGCAAGATGGAACGCACCACTGAAGAACTGACAAACCCATACTCAAGACTAGGCATAAGGAAAATAGTCTCCAACTCTTTTTTGAGTGAAGAGTTAGCATAGCCCATTTGTATCTCATACTCAAAATCACTCACTGCTCTAAGACCACGCACGATGATGTTTGCATCAAGTTTGTCTGAAAGATCTACAAGTAATCCCTCAAACCCAACTACTTTGATTTTAGGAAACTTTTTTGTCGCTGTTTTTACCATAGCGATGCGTTGCTCTAGACTAAACATTGGTTTTTTGGATGCACTCTTAGCCACGGCTATGGTAATCTCATCAAACATCGTGCATGCACGTTTCATAATGTCTAAATGTCCTACAGTTACAGGGTCAAATGTCCCTGGATAGATGGCACGTTTGATAGTACTCATTTATTTGTCTCCCCATCTTTCATATAGAGTGTTTTTAATACCTAAAACATCATACCACTTACCGATGATGAATTTCTCCATATCCTCAAGGTTAGATGACTCTGAATAGTACCCCATCACAGGCGGTGCGATGATAACACCAAGTGTAGCAAGTTTTTGCATATTTTCTAAAGCGATGGCAGAAAAAGGAAGCTCACGAGGAGCAAGGAGTAACTTTTTTTGCTCTTTCAGTGCGACTGCAGCCACACGTGAAGGTAAGTTGTCACTTATGCCACAAGCTACTTTGGCAAGCGTGTTCATGCTACAAGGTATGATAGCAGTCGAATCTACTCTAAAAGAACCAGATGAGATACTCGCAGCGATGTTGTCTGAAGAGTGTAGGGTCACTTGTTTATTTTCAAAACTTTCAACGGTTAGGGCATTATCAGAGACAACGACGTGTACTTCGATGTCAGAGGGTAAGTAGTCTACAAACTTCTTACCCAACTGCACACCGCTTGCTCCTGTGATGGCTACTACTAATCGCATATGTGACCTTATATTTTATTAAAAAGATTATATCAAAAACAAATTAGAGAGCTATAGAATAACCTTATAAGTTTTATTATGTTAAAAAAGAAACAATAATACTAAAAGGTGTACAACTATGACAAAAAAAGAACTCTCTATAAACATAAAATGGGATGAGTTTGAGATGGGGACGTGTCGTTTATTTGTAGAGGTACTGGACAAGTATATCCCCGCACTGTTTTTTCAAGACCACAAACCTAAGCCCACAGTCACAGACAAGATGATGAAAGCAGTTAATGACATACTAGATATGGACATCTCTGAGTTCGATAGACTAAGTGAGATACTAGGCGTAAAAAACTACAAGATTAAAGAGATACATATAGACCAAGATAACGATGTATTTGAAGGTGTTTACTCAGAAGTCATAGTTAGTGTGAGTTCAAATTTTCAGGCAACAGTGATAATAAAAGATGGGAAGTTTATATGTTTGAATGATGGTAACTATTTTGAGACATGTGTAGTAGATAAAAAAAAGAATAAAAAAAAGAGTATTACTCAAAGAGATAGAGAAAAAATAATAGCTATGATGAGTTTGGATTAAAATAAGAATATTAAATCATGGTACCGCAGGTCGGATTCGAACCGACACGCCCTAAAGCAGAAGATTTTGAGTCTACCAAGTCTACCAGTTCCATCACTGCGGCATTTACGTTCTAAAACGTGAAAAGAATTCTACTTACTATGTACTTAAATCTCGTTTAGAAAAGGACTAAAAGGCTTTTTTAGTTAAACTTGTTATAATATCTTCATTAATTAATATCAAGGCAGTTTTTTGAAGATATCCATCATTATTTTAGGCATACTTTTTATCTATGTAGCATTTTCTACATTTTATCATGATACAGCACTCATTGGTAATATAGGAAGACTCATAGGTAAAACCAACATAGGACTTTTTGGATATTTAGCCTATGCAAATATATTTATTTTATTTTATCCACTGTATAAACTTTATACAGATGGAAAATCAAGGGGAAACATAGATTTTTATTTAGGGTGGATGCTTATATTTATTTCTCTTATTCTCTTTGCCGCGTTAGTGCTTGAACCACAAAATGTAGGATTTTTAGGTACACAAATAGTAACATTTTTAGAACCTTATATTGGAAAAGCGGGATTATGGCTATTTTGGTTGATGATAACAGCTTTAGCACTGGTATTTGTGATAGATGATGAGGTTGATTTTTTAGAACTCATACCTGTACCTTCACTTTCATTGCCTTCTTTTGCATGGATAGGTAGTATTTCGGCTGCTATGCAAATATTTTTAAAAAAATTATCTACAAATCCTTTTTCCTCTCCCTCTTTAGAAGAGGAAATGATGCCTGTACTAGAAACTATCGAAGAAAAACCAAAAAGAAAAACACCAGTGAAACGTAAAACATCAGTCAAAAAACGACTTCCTAAATCAGAAATAGAAGTGGCTCATGATGAAGAGGATGCTGAAGTGAATGAAATGCTTGAAATTGAGCATGAGATGGAGGCTGAACTCACGCAAAGACAAACTAAGATGACAAGCAATTCCACAACAAGTAATACTACATCAAATGTTAAAATAGTGAGTGAATTAGAAGAAAATTCTAAACTAATGGACGAGATAGAAAAAGGAAAAGTTGCAAAACCAAAGAACTTTAAACTCCCAAAACTTGATTTCTTACAAAAAGCACCTAAAACAAGAAAAAAAGTAAATGAAGCAGAGATAGATAGAAAAATAGAAGATCTTTTATCAAAACTTGCACAGTTTAGGGTAGATGGCGATGTGATACGTACTTACTCTGGACCATTAGTTACCACCTTTGAATTTAAACCTGCACCTAACGTAAAAGTCTCTAAAATCTTAGGCTTGCAAGATGACCTCGCAATGGCTTTGAGTGCAGAAACTATTCGTATACAAGCCCCAATACCAGGTCGTGATGTTGTAGGGATAGAGATACCTAATGAAAGTATCGATACTATCTATTTACGTGAGATACTTGAATCAGATATTTTTCAAGAAGCTTCTTCTCCTCTTACTGTTGCACTCGGTAAAGATATAGTGGGAAACCCATTTATAACAGATATTAAAAAATTACCACATTTACTCATTGCCGGAACGACAGGTTCTGGTAAATCAGTAGGTATCAATGCGATGATTCTTTCCTTGTTGTACCGTAATGATCCAGACCAACTTAAGCTTATGTTGATAGATCCAAAAATGCTAGAGTTTGCGGCCTATGAAGATGTACCACATCTTATAACTCCTGTGATAACTGAACCAGCTAAAGCTATAGCGGCACTTGCAAATATGGTAGGGGAGATGGAAAGACGGTATAAACTTATGGCAGACGCACGTACAAAAAATATAGAGAACTATAATGAAAAAGTTAAAAAGACAGGAGAGGAATCTTTCCCATATATAGTAGTCATCATTGATGAACTTGCTGACCTTATGATGAGTGGTGGTAAAGAGGTAGAACACTCCATTGCAAGACTTGCACAAAAGTCACGTGCTTGTGGTATCCACCTTGTAGTAGCTACGCAAAGACCTTCTGTAGATGTAGTCACAGGTATGATTAAAGCCAATTTACCTTCTCGACTCAGCTATCGTGTAGGGTCTCGTATAGACTCTAAAGTTATTTTAGATGCTATGGGCGCAGATAGTTTACTAGGACGGGGAGATGGACTTTTTACCCCTCCTGGAGCTACAGGTCTTGTACGTATACATGCTCCATGGAACACAGAAGAAGAGATAGATAAAATTGTAGAATACATTAAAGCTCAGCGTGTACCAGAATATGATGAAACCTATCTTGTAGCTGGTGGTGCAGCAGCTTCTGCAAATGGTGGAGAAAAAGAGATAGAATTAGACACTCTTTATGAGGATGCTAAAAATATTGTTCTTACAGACAATAAAACATCTATTTCCTACCTCCAACGTAAACTTCAAATAGGCTATAACCGTTCTGCAAACATTATAGAACAACTTGAAGCAAAAGGGGTACTCTCAGCCCCAAATGCAAAAGGTAACAGAGAAATACTCTAATTGTTACATTTTTTAGGATAAAAGTCTAAACATATTATAGGTTTTAGGCTTTTTTGTCACCATCCGATACATCAATCGTATCTCTTCTATCTACCTAACATATAGAGCTTTATTCAAACTTTTTTTTGTTAATATTAGGGACAAAATATTACACAGGAGACCACATGGCCTTATTAGAAGAATATAGAGCACATACAGAAGAACGTGCAAAGTTAGGTGTACCACCATTGGCACTTACAGCAGAACAAACAGCAGAGCTTGTAGAATTGCTCAAAGAAAATCCCGTAAAAGATGCTGAGTATGCAATGGAATTATTTAAAAACCACATTCCCGCAGGTGTGGATGATGCAGCCTACATCAAAGCAGCATTTTTAAATGATATCCTTCAAGGTAAAGCATCTTGTACTGAAATAGATAAAGTTTTTGCAACCGTAATTTTAGGAACAATGTTAGGTGGATTTAACGTAGCACCACTTGTGGATGCACTTTCATCATCTGACATGACTGTAGCTGAGTCTGCAGCAGGACAACTTAAAAACACCATCCTTGTGTATGATGCATTTAATGATGTGAAGGCACTGATGGATGAAGGCAATGCACTTGCTAAAGAGATTATAGAATCATGGGCAAATGCTGAGTGGTTCTTCAACAAGCCAGAGATGAAAAAAGAGATTACACTTACTGTTTACAAAATCCCTGGTGAGACAAACACAGATGATCTTTCTCCTGCATCTGAAGCATTTACAAGAGCAGATATTCCTGTGCATGCAAATTCATTCCTTATCAACAGAATGGATAACCCATTAGATACCATGAAAAAACTTAAAGAAAAAGGTCATCCACTTGTTTATGTTGGTGATGTTGTCGGTACTGGGTCTTCAAGAAAATCAGGTATCAATTCACTTCAGTGGCACATGGGTGAAGATATTCCTTTCATTCCAGGTAAAAGAACGGGTGGTGTGGTTATTGGTGATATTATTGCTCCTATTTTCTTTAATACCGCAGAAGATGGTGGATGTATCCCTATCCAAGCACCAACAGCTAAACTTGAAACGGGTGATGTGATTACACTTAAACCTTTTGATGGTGTTATCGAAAAAAATGGAGAGGTAGTCTCTGAATTTAAACTTGAGCCAAACACACTTCCCGATGAGATGAGAGCAGGGGGACGTGTACCACTTATCATCGGTAAAGGTCTTACAGTTAAAGCTAGAGAAGCTCTTGGTTTAGATGCTGGTGATATCTTCATGACTCCAGATGTTCCTGCTGACAATGGTAAAGGCTTTACCCTTGCACAAAAAATGGTAGGAAAAGCTGCTGGTATCGAAGGTGTTAAACCAGGTGTTTACTCTGAGCCAGTATGTACTACAGTTGGTTCACAAGATACAACAGGAGCTATGACAAGAGATGAAGTAAAAGACCTTGCAGCACTTAGTTTTGGAGCAGATTTTGTACTTCAGTCATTTTGTCACACATCTGCATATCCAAAACCTGCAGATATTAAGTTACAACATACACTTCCAGACTTTATGGTAGAAAGAAAAGGTTTTACACTCAGACCAGGTGATGGTGTGATTCACTCATGGCTAAACCGTATGTGTCTTCCAGATACTGTTGGTACGGGTGCAGACAGCCATACAAGATTCCCAATAGGTATCTCTTTTCCTGCAGGTTCAGGTCTTGTTGCGTTTGCAGCGGTAACAGGTATGATGCCACTTACAATGCCTGAGTCTGTACTTGTACGCTTCTCAGGTGAGTTACAGCCAGGTATCACACTACGTGACATGGTAAATGCTATCCCTCATCAGGCGATTAAAGATGGTTTACTTACGGTTGAAAAAGCAGGTAAAAAGAACATTTTTGCAGGACGTATCTTAGAGATAGAAGGACTTGAAGACCTTAAGTGTGAGCAAGCGTTTGAGCTTTCAGATGCATCTGCAGAGCGTTCGGCTGCTGCATGTACAGTGAAACTAAACAAAGAGCCTATTATTGAGTACCTTGAGTCTAACATCGCTCTCATTGAAGAGCTTATCGCTCAAGGGTATGAAGATAAAGCAACATTAGAAAGACGTGCTCAGAAAATGAGAGACTGGATAGCAAACCCAGTACTTCTTGAAGCAGATAAAGATGCAGAGTATGCAGCCGTTATCGAAATCAACATGTCTGAGATTAAAGAACCAATCGTAGCCTGTCCAAATGACCCAGATGATGTAAAAACATTAACTGAAGTTGCAGAAGCTGGACTAAGAACAGAGATGGATGAAGTGTTTATCGGTTCTTGTATGACAAACATTGGTCTCTTCCGTGCAAATGCTGAAGTACTTAGAGGTGAAGGTCCGGTTGAGACTAAACTATGGGTATGTCCTCCAACTAAAATGGATGAAAAGACACTTCAAGAAGAAGGGTACTACTCAGTATGGGGAATGGCTGGAGCACGTATTGAGCCTCCAGGATGTTCACTCTGTATGGGTAACCAAGCGGCTGTGAAGCAAAATGCTTGGGTGTTCTCTACCTCTACACGTAACTTCGACAACAGACTTGGAAAAGGTTCTCAAGTATACCTAGGTTCAGCAGAGCTTGCAGCAGTTGTCGCACTTAAAGGTAGACTTCCATCTGCAGCTGAGTACTTAGAAATCGTACAAAACAAAATCAAACCAGAGATGACGGATGACATTTACAAATACCTAAACTTCAACAAAGTCTCTAAAGAAGAGCTTGAAGCGATGGTTGAGTAAGGTATTGAATAGTTACATATTTTCTCTCTTTTAATAAGAGAGAAAATTACTTCTTTTTATATCAATTTAATCACACAATTATTACACAATATTTATGTCTAATCTACACTAGATTAGATAAGCTAATCAAATTAACTATAGTTAAGGAAAAAGAATGAAAAAAATTATATTACTCTCTGTGGCAGTAGCAACAAGTCTCTTTGCAGATATGATGACAGATGTAGCAAAAGATGTAGCCGTGTCTAAAGCTAAAACAGAAGTAAAATCTGCTGTTATTGATCAAGTAGCAGGTGATGACGTAGTCAAAAAAGAAGTGGCTGAAAAAGTAGCCGATAAAGTTGTGGGTAAAGAAGACCCAGTAGATAAGATGAAAGCATCAGCTGTTAATAGCGTAATGGGTAATGCTTCTTCTGTAGCAGATACAAAAGAAGCAGGTTCAAACAGTGTTATGGACAGTGTAACAAAAGGAGCCTCAACAGAGACTTCAATGAAAGATAAAGCGGTAGATATGGGTGTAGAAAAAGCAGTTGGTTCAGACCCTATTAAAAAAGAAGTTGCAAAAAAAGTCATTGATTCTGCACTTTAATCTTTAAATGATGTAAAAACTTCTCTAAAGACTTCAGGTATACGACAAGGTTTACCCTTGTCAATATAGACCAGAACAATTTCCATACTAAAAATCCTACACTCATCTTTCCACACTTCTTGTAAAAGTATTAATGATGAGTTTTTAAGTGTCATTATACGGGTAGTGACATTTAGCATATCACCCAAAGTAGCGGTAGCTAAAAATGAAGCTTTAATATCTCTAACCACAAAACCACTTTCTTTACTCAATGTAGGCATCATATTTTGACTAAAAAATATCTCAGAACGTGCACGTTCACAATATTTTATATAATTCGTATGGTACACAATACCACCTGCATCTGTGTCCTCATAGTAGACTCGTATGTTCATCTTACCTATCCTTAATTGTATTACTGTGAATCGAATATGTCTTTAAGATTATATTATATACTTGCTTGTAACAGACATTTTTTGAAGAGGTTTTAGGAATAGACGCCTATGATGGATAATGTCCTGAAAGTAATATCATCTAGTGTAACCAAATTGTATCCATAATGTGGTTATTTTGTTATATCTCTAGGTTAAAGTTCATATTGTAAATAACATTAAAAGGAAAATAATTATGAAAAAAGCAAATATAGTACTCTCAGCAGTAGCAGTAGCAGCATTGACACTCTCAGGATGTGGTGGAGGTAGTGATGATCCGGTTGTAGACTCAGTTGTAGACCCAGTTGTAGACCCAGTTGTAGATCCGGTTGTAGATCCGGTTGTAAATCCATCAACTATAAAAGAAAATATAGTAGGAGATATTACAGCAAACACAACATGGACAGCAGATAAAGTATATAAACTTAACGGTTTAGTTACAGTAAAAGATGGTGCAACGTTAACAATTGAAGCAGGAACAGTTATCGTTGGTGCAGCAGGAACAGGTGCGGCAACATCTTATATGGTTGTGGATAAAGGTTCTAAAGTTATTGCAGAGGGTACTGCAAGTAAACCAATTGTATTCATGGGTGAGACTGCTTATGATGGTGGTGAAGATACATGGGGTCAATGGGGTGGACTTGTACTTATTGGTAATGCAGGTGTAGAAGGTGAGACATCTCCATATGAGGTTAATACTGATTTTGTTCCAGGTACAGGTGTAACTGATGACAATTCTGGTAGCTTAAAATATGTGAAGATTCTCAATTCTGGTATTACGATGGAAGAGAACAAAGAGATTAACGGTCTTTCTATGGTAGGTGTAGGTTCAGGAACTACAGTAGAGAACATTACAGTAAATAAATCTGATGATGACTGTATAGAGTTGTGGGGTGGTACTGTTAATCTTACAAATGTAGATGTAAGTGAGTGTTCAGATGATCACTTTGATATTGATGAAGGATATACTGGTACAGTAACAAACCTAGTAATTCACCAAACAACTGGTAACTCAGGTATTGAGATGAGTGGTAACTCTGAGCCTACATTTGATGGTCTTGATGCATATATTGCTGCTTCTGCAAAAGATACATTCAAAGAGGGTGCGATTTACTTCAAAAAAGATGGTATCGCTGCACACTTTAAGAATGCAACAATTCTTTATGATGTGGTATCGGATTATCCAGCAATCTATTCAGTAGGTGCTAACAATGTAGATGCTACTTCTTTTGAAAATGTAGCTATTATTGGTTCTAACTCCAACAAGATTGGTAATGATGGAGTAGCTACAAGTACTGACTTGACTACAACTTTTGAAAGTGGAACAGGTAATACTGTAGCTTTATCTATAAAAGAAAATATAGTAGGAGATATTACAGCAAACACAACATGGACAGCAGATAAAGTATATAAACTTAACGGTTTAGTTACAGTAAAAGATGGTGCAACGTTAACAATTGAAGCAGGAACAGTTATCGTTGGTGCAGCAGGAACAGGTGCGGCAACATCTTATATGGTTGTGGATAAAGGTTCTAAAGTTATTGCAGAGGGTACTGCAAGTAAACCAATTGTATTCATGGGTGAGACTGCTTATGATGGTGGTGAAGATACATGGGGTCAATGGGGTGGACTTGTACTTATTGGTAATGCAGGTGTAGAAGGTGAGACATCTCCATATGAGGTTAATACTGATTTTGTTCCAGGTACAGGTGTAACTGATGACAATTCTGGTAGCTTAAAATATGTGAAGATTCTCAATTCTGGTATTACGATGGAAGAGAACAAAGAGATTAACGGTCTTTCTATGGTAGGTGTAGGTTCAGGAACTACAGTAGAGAACATTACAGTAAATAAATCTGATGATGACTGTATAGAGTTGTGGGGTGGTACTGTTAATCTTACAAATGTAGATGTAAGTGAGTGTTCAGATGATCACTTTGATATTGATGAAGGATATACTGGTACAGTAACAAACCTAGTAATTCACCAAACAACTGGTAACTCAGGTATTGAGATGAGTGGTAACTCTGAGCCTACATTTGATGGTCTTGATGCATATATTGCTGCTTCTGCAAAAGATACATTCAAAGAGGGTGCGATTTACTTCAAAAAAGATGGTATCGCTGCACACTTTAAGAATGCAACAATTCTTTATGATGTGGTATCGGATTATCCAGCAATCTATTCAGTAGGTGCTAACAATGTAGATGCTACTTCTTTTGAAAATGTAGCTATTATTGGTTCTAACTCCAACAAGATTGGTAATGATGGAGTAGCTACAAGTACTGACTTGACTACAACTTTTGAAAGTGGAACAGGTAATACGAAATAATTATACATTTCTGACAAGTAGCAATTAGCTACTTGTTAGTATCTACTTCTCATAATTTCTTTCAAATAAAATGTAACCATTTTGTATCCAAAATATTACCAAAATATTACCAAATAATCTTATCATGCACAAATTAAATATTAAGATGGGAGTATCTATGAATAGTATGGGTAAAAAAGCACTGACTTCAGTACTTACTTTAGGGATAATGGGTAGTACAGGTTTATATGCACAAGGTAACGAAAATATCATAAATTCTATTATGAAACTTAGAGCTGATGTGGAGTCTTTGTATACAAAAATAGATGAAAACAAAGATGCCTACAAAGCACAGATGAAATCATACACCTTGCAAATCTCTGACAATGAAGCACAAATCAACAGACAAGAGACAGCACTTAAACTTACAGAGCAAAATCTTGCGAAGGTAGAGGCTGAATTACAAGCACTAGGAAGCAGTAGTCAAGATATAAAACCAACCATAAACAAGGCACTAGATGCACTAGAAGTAGAGGTAAAAGCAGGTATTCCTTTTAAAATAGAAGAGAGAGTAGCTGTTTTGCATAAAATAAAAACAGACATGAAAAGTGCTGCTATAACGCAGGAAAAAGCACTAGCACTCACTTGGGCAAGTTATGATGATGCTTTGCGTTTGACCAAAGAGATAGGACAATTCAAACAAGAAATTACACTCAATGGTGAAGCTAAAATTGCAAAAATCGCTAAGATAGGCTCAGTGATGATGTTCTTTGCTACGCCTAATGATGAAGTAGGGTACGTAAAGCAAGAGGGCAACACTTATACCTATACATTAGCTGAAGATGATATACATAGAGCACAGATTATAAATCTTTTTGATGCACTGCAAAAAGAAATTAGAACGGGTTATTTTACATTACCAAATGCGTTGTTACTTAGAGGAGAAAATTAATGAAAAAGATATTTTTAGCGATGATAGCTTTTACTTTACTAGCATCTACAACATTCGCAAATGAACTTGACAGAGCATATAAGAAAGAGTATGCTTTTCTAAAAGCACAAAAGGCAGAACTTTCAAAAAGACTCTCTTTGGATAAAGTACAACAAGAAAAAGATCTTGTAGCATCAAAAGCAAAAGTACTTGAGCTGCAGCAAAAGTTACTTGATTTAAACAAGCAAGTAGACAGCAAAAAGAAAAAGCTTAGCAAAATGACTACTACATTAAATGAGTCTGAAGAAAATGGGGATATTACAGGAAATGTAGTCAATCAGGCTAGATTGTCATTAAGTGAATATGGCATTAAAATTTCAGACGATAATAAAACTTCAAATATAGCAAAACTTGAACAAGCATTTAGTTCTGCATCAAAACTGTATGTCACTCTTTCTTCACTACAAAACACTAAAGGAGATTTCTATCTCCCCGATGGAAAACGTGTCAAAGGTGACATCGTTAAAGTAGGGAATATCGCTGCATATGGTATATCTCCAGATGCTACGGGTGCATTAGCTCCTGCTGGCAATGGTGCATACAAGCTTTGGAATGCTGTAGGTTCTTCTGATGATGCAAAGGCACTGTATGCTGGAGAGATGAGAGATCCATTAGATATATTTATCTATGAAAACTTAGATAAAGAAGCAGACTATGTCAAAGAAAAAACAGTAGGGGATACCATAGAAGGTGGAGGAACCATAGGATACATTATCTTAGTCCTTGGTGCATTTGGTTTACTGTTGTTGGTATTTAGGGTACTGAATCTTATGAAAGCAGGTTCCAATGTAGATAAAATTACTGCTATTGTTGTGAATAAAGTAGAGAATGGTAGAGGGCATGAGGCACTTGAAGCAGTGAAGAACTTTGAAGGTTCTACGGCTAGGGTTATCAAGTCTTTACTTAGAAATATAGGTAAAGAGAGAGAACACGTAGAAGATATTGTGATGGAGAGTATCTTGAATGAGAGTTCTCAGATAGATAGATTTGGGAATTTTGTTTTGGTTATCGCAGCAGTAGCGCCACTACTTGGACTTCTTGGAACAGTAACAGGGATGATAGAAACCTTTGATGTCATAACAGAGTTTGGTACGGGTGATCCTAAGTTACTCTCTGGAGGTATTTCGGCAGCACTAGTGACCACAATGCTCGGACTCATCGTTGCTATTCCTCTCTTGTTACTTGGAAACTTACTTTCAGGGTGGGCACAGAACATTAAAGACTCAATGGAGCAAAGTGCATTACATATCGTAAACCTTTACGAGAAACACAGAGCATAAGATGTTAACACCAGTTGAATATGTAGAGAGGTTTGTTGAGTTAATGAATACTGGAGGGTCAGTGATGTGGGTACTTTTTGTACTTAACATTTTCCTCTGGTATGGATTGGGCTACAGATATCTTGTCTTAAAAAGAGGAACCAAAGGAAGCGTACGTCGTCTCATAGAAAAACATGAGAAACGCGGAAGTACTCAAGCCATGAGAGGGATGTTAGACTACGCAGCAGTAGATGCACTTGATGCTGCAGATGAAGCAAAGTCAATGGGCTTGAACATGAGAAAACATATAGAAGGTGCCTTACTGCCTTACTATAGCGATACAAGTAAGTATGGGATATTGGTAAAGACTATTATAGTACTTGCCCCACTCATAGGACTTCTTGGAACGGTGATAGGGATGATAGAGACTTTTGATGCTTTACAAAACTCTTCTATGTTCTCACAGGGTTCAAGTATCTCAGGGGGTATATCTAAGGCACTGTTTACCACTGAATTAGGTTTGGTAGTGGCTGTTCCTGGATTGATTATAGGTCGTATACTCGACAAAAAAGCAGAGCGTTTTGAGCTTGAATTTGAACAAATGACAGACATAATATGTACGAAGGAATCACATGAGATTTAGACCTAAAAAACAAGATGTAGACAACATAGATGTATCACCATTGATTGATATGGTTTTTATATTGTTGATTTTCTTTATGGTAACAACCACATTTGTAAAAGATATGAAACTTGACCTTAACCGTCCAGCAGCTGCGAGTGCTAGTAAGTCGGACTCTAAGGTAGTGCGTGTGTACATTGATAATACAGGTGCAGTATATATAGACAATCAGCCTGTACAGATATGGGCGATACAGAGTAAGCTAAGAGACTTACTGCGTACGGCGACAGATAAAGCGGTGTTAGTGATTTCTGATGAGACTATCCCCGTAGAGACTCTGATTGATGTGGTAGATGAATGTCGTATGTCTGGTGCAAAAGATGTGGCAGTTTCTACCTCAAAAGAGATGGGATAGCAACAGATGGCTAGAGAAAATTTCAAAAGAGACAGGGCTAAACTGTTTGCTCTTTTGGCGATGTTTGCTGGTTCTGCATTGATGGTATTATTGGTAGTTTCTTTTAATGCAAAAGTAAAAAAGAAAGAGCAAAAAGTAAAAGACCCGATGCGTTATGTCAAGATGAATAAACAAGCACCAGAAGTAAAAAAGCCAAAACCAAAACCTAAGCCAAAACCAAAACGTGCACAGCCAAAGGCACCATTACCAGATTTAAGTTCTATGTTGGGTGGTATTGCTATGGATATACCTGAGTTTTCTTCTGGGGATATTATGGGTAATGCTAAAAACATTTTGGGAGATGTTGCTGCAGATGCAGCGATGAGCGAAGGCACGGTAGACACAAAACCTAGAGTCATTTCTCGCTCAGCCATGGAGTATCCACCAAGTGCTGCCAAAAAAGGGATAAAGGGTTATGTCATTGTGAATTTACTTATTGCCAAAGATGGTAGTGTGGAAGTAGCTAAAGTGATAGCTTCTAGTCCTGCAGGTGTATTTGATGCAGCAGCACTTAGAGGCATAAGAAATTGGCGTTTTGCTCCCGCGAAATATAAAGGTAATCCAGTCAAAGTTTGGGCAAAACAAAAAGTCCGTTTTGATTTAAATTAAGGTGAAGAGATGTTAAAAAAACTTTTATTATTAGGCTTTGCGTTTTGCGTAAGTACACAGATGCTTATGGCTAAAAAACAGAGTGAACAAACCATCAATCATATAGAGATTGCAACGATACTTTTCTATGATGGAAAATACGATAAAGCGTTAGAGTCATTGCAAAAAGCAAAAGACTCGCATATGGATATCGACTGGGTGAAGTACCACTCTATGAGGGGGATGATAGCACTTAAAGATGAGAAGTACAAACAAGCCATCAGCGAACTCAATAAAGCGGTGGAAGCTACAAAAAAGAAGGTCTATAAAGCACCAGAAGAAGAGAAAGAAAAAAGAGAAGTCCTTTTTTCGATTTTTTCTGAAAAAAAGAAAAAGAAAAAAAGTCAAAAACCTCTTTTTGAACCTGAAAAGATAAGAAGAGCAAAACTAGATGAGTTGCATATATATCTTTCTCAAGCATACTATAGAGATGGTCAATACATACGTGCAGCAAAAGCACTTGACGCAGCAGGAGAGCGTGGGCGAGATAGTGCTTCACTTTTTACCTTTAGAGCAGAGTGCTACTGGAAAGCTAAACAAAAAGTAGCAGCTATAAGTGCACTCAATAAAGGAAGTAAACTTTTTCCTAAAGATGCAACTTTATTAAAGCAAAAATTTTACTATTTTGCAGAACTTAAGCTCTATCAAGCTTCTATTGATGCGGCAAAATCATATATGAAAAAAGTGCCTGCAAATGTACAAGAATATATATCGTTGGCTCAAATGCTTATGGGTGGCGGAGAGTTTATGGAGGCGATAAAGGTACTAGAAGAAGCAAGATTACTTTTTCCTACATCTGCAAAAGTATATATTTTGCTTGGACACTACTATAAACAAAGAGATATGCCACATACGACAGCTCATTTGTTTGAACAAGGTTCTTACTATGATAAAAAGTATCTAAAAGAAGCAGCAGAGATGTTTAGACGAACAGGTGAACTTTCTCATGCCTTGTATTTGAACTCTATGATGTTAGATAGTAAGGAAAAGACCAAACAAAAAGTTGCTATTTATGTGAGTAGAGGTGAATTTGAAAAAGTCATAGGTCTTAAAGATGCACTAGATAGATATGGTTTACTTAATGATGACAATATGCGGTATGCATTGGCATATGCTTATTATGTAGCTAAGGACTATGAGAAGTCTGAATCACATTTGAAAAAGATACAAGATGATGCACTTTTTTCAAAGGCAACAGTTATTCGTAAAAATATAGAAAAATGTAAAATAAACCCTTTGGAGTGTATATAGATGATACGATTATTTAAACTAGTACTACTCATGTTAGTAGTCGCTACATCTGTTTTTGCAGAATCAAAAAAAGGTTCACTTTCCGTCATTCTTTTTAGTAATGGAAAACCATTGGTTTCTAATGAAGTAAAGATAGATGGACGAAAAACATACATGACAGACAAAGATGGCGCTTTGCAAGTATCTCTTAATGCAGGTGAACATCAAATAGAAATATTTGGAAAAAATGCTATGGGAGTAAACTTAGGGTACTTTAAAAAGCAAATTATAGTGAAAGCAGATAGAGATACGCAAGTCATCGCGACATTAACCCTTCAAGGTGCAGATACGATTGACATAGATACACCTGTAGCTATGGAAACTGCAAAAGATGTCAAAATAGAAAAAGCAATAGGCACGGGGAGACTAACAGGAAGGGTACTCTCTTCTGAAGGTGGGAGACCTATTTCCGGAGCAAGAGTTTTTGTGCGAGGCACATCGGTAGATACTAGAACAGATGAAAAGGGACGCTTCGCAGCCACTGTTCCTGCAGGAAAAGCTTTGAGTATTTCTGTGGTGCATTCTGCTTATTCTGCACAAACAGTAAGTGGCATAAAAGTAAAAGCAAATGGAACAACGTCAAGAACTGTAAAGCTCACACCTGCAAGTATGGAATTAGAGGAGTTTGTAGTACTTGCACCTAAAGTACAAGGAAGTATATCAGATGTAATGCAAGAAGAAAAAAGTGCAAAGGCTATTACTAATATTTTAGGATCAAAACAGATTTCAAAAAAAGGGGATAGTGATGCTGCAGGCGCATTAAAACGGATTACTGGCGTAACGTTAATTGGAGGAACAGATATTTATGTAAGGGGTCTTGGTGGACGATATTCAAATGTTGAATTAAATTCTATGCCTCTTCCCTCTCCCAATCCCCAAAGAAGAACAGTACCATTAGATATTTTTCCAGCATCAGTTATTGGTTCTATGAAGGTTCAAAAGAGTGCTACTGCGGATATACCAACCAGTTTTGGTGGAGGGTATGTTGATATTCGTACAAAAGGAGCATCAAAAGAGAATTATGTAAATGTTTCATTAGAATTAAATGGAAATTCAAATACAGGAAAAGATGTTACCTCATACCAAGGAAGCAATACTGACTGGATAGGAAGTGATGATGGTTACCGTGCAATACCTGCCGATATTTTAAATGATACAGCCTTAATCATAGGAAAACCTGTTCCAAGTTTAAATCCTACTAGAAATGACGAGTATAGAAATGTAATTACAGCTAGACAACTTACATCAGCAGATAATATTCTTCCTTACGGAGGTAAAGTAGCTTTAGAGGGTGCATATAATTTTGTGTTAACTGATGATCATCATATTGCAGTATTTGCAAACTATACATATAAGCAAGATCATACTTATAGAAATGAGGAGTATTATACATATGCCTTTAGTAGAGCAGAGAATAGTTTATATAAGAATCCAGAACAGTATGGGATAAATGAACAAGTATTAGACAGCTATTTAAATGCAGGTATTTTTAATGTTCACTATAATTATTCAGATGTCTTTAATCTTAAGTTTACAAAACTATATAGTAAAATTTCTGAAAAGGTAACTCGTATTACAGAAGGTATTGCAAATTCTGATAATGATTATAAAATACGATACAACCTAAACTGGGAAGAACGTACTTTAGATATGAATCAGTTGAATGGTGATATGAAATATAAAGTTTCTAATTACATGAATAATTTTTCTTTTGGTCTTGAGATGGGTACAGCAAAACTTGATCAGCCAAATAACTATAAGTATGCATATCGTGTCGATACAGGTCCAGACCAACAACCTATAGGGGATCCTTATCTAGATAGGTACAGTCCAAATGTATTTTTGAATCTTACATCAAATGATGACCTTTTTGCATACTATTTAAAAAATAAAACTGATATATCATTGTTTGGAGAAGATGAATATATTGAAGTTGGTTTTAGTGATAATTCAAAAACAAGAGAATCAAGATACAATAAATATTCAATGTACCAAAAAAGTTCTACTAGATATTATGAAAATATAGATAATATTTATCAAAACTATCTTGATGATTTTGAATTACAACTATCATTTCAACCAGCATATTGGTATGATGCTGAAATAGATGAAGTGAGCTTTTATACAAATTTCTTTATAAAGCCATTAGATAATTTGGAAGTTCTTGTGGGTGCTAGAAAAACTGATTATACTCAAACAATTTATAGTTATGGTTATGAGAATATTTTTTTACCGATTGAGAAAACAGAGCAATCACTTAACTTTAATAAAATACTACCAAGTGTTATGGCAAAATATATTTTTGATCAAAAAAATCAGTTGAGTTTCTCTTACAATCAAACTTATATTGTTCCAGATTTAAGAGAGTTTACTGATGCCAAATATTTTCATCCCTATGAGGTTGCGGAAGTTCAAGGAAATCCAAATCTTACTAACACAGATATTTTCAATTATGATTTAAAATATTCTCATTATTTTAGTAGTACAGAAAACATTAATCTCGGACTTTTTTATAAATATTTAGATAATCCAATTGAAGATACACAAGAGCGATCCTCTTCTTTACCTATATACAGTTATGCAAATGCTGATTATGCAACTTTGTATGGATTTGAGATAGATGGTCGTAAAAGCCTATCTGTATTTTCACATACATTAACCAATTTTTTTATTTCAGGGAACTTTTCTTATACCAAATCCGAAGTGACACTTACAAAAGAGCAAGAAGCACTTTACACAAGTAATGGGCGTGAACTTCAGGGCCTTTCACCTACGGTTGTAAACCTTGCTTTTTCTTATGAAACAAAAGAGAGAGATATTACATTAGCATATAATAAAATGGGTGAAAGAATCCGTCGTATTGGCATTATATATGCAGGTGATCCTTACCCTGACTATTATGAGGTACCTCCACAAATGCTTGATTTTATATGGATAGAAAGGTTTCATAAAAATTTAATTTTAAAGCTTAAATTAAAAAATCTTTTAGATGAAGAGACTATTTGGTATCAAGGATCCAAAGATAACATTACAAATAGATTTAAGAATGGTAGAACATTTAGTTTTGGAGTTTCTTACAAGTATTAATTTATAATATTTAAATCAAAAAAGGTTTTATAATGGAGTCTATAGCAACTATTTTAATCATTGAAGATGATACAGATATACTAGAATTAGAAACCTTTCATTTGAAAAGAGAAGGGTACAAGGTCATATGCTTTCCTTCTACCCATAATGTAGAAAAAGTATTGAAAAATGAGGAAGTTGATCTTATGTTAGTAGACAGAATACTTCCTCACGTAGAGGGAAGTGAGTTTGTAGGCTATTTAAGAGATAAAGGAATTAATATCCCTGTTATGTTTGTCTCTGCTAAAGATAAAGATGAAGATATCGAAGAAGGGTTTTTAAAAGGTTGTGATGACTATTTGAGAAAACCATTTAACATTAAAGAACTTCTTTTTCGTGTGAAAGCGATACTTAGACGTACTAATAATTTAGAATTTGATAGATTAGAAGCAAGAGATATTGTTTTGGATTTTAATACACGAAAAGCGTATGTAGAAGGGAAAGAAGTAGCACTTACAAGGTTGGAATTTGAGCTATTGAGTCTTTTTATTAAAAATAAAAACAAAGCACTTGATAGAGAATATCTTCTAGAACATATTTGGAAAGATCATGCTGATACACAAAAACGTACAGTGAATGTAACAATTAATAGACTCAAAAAAAAGATTGATGTTGAAAATTCTAAAAATTATATTATTCCTATACGTGGGATAGGATATAAGTTTAAATAAAATATATTTTATTTTGTGGTTTTTTTGTTACCGAAAATTACTATAATTCTATAAGTGTATTAGGTGAGCCATACTGGAACTGTCACTATGTACTACATTATTCATATAATATTTATACGCCTTACACCATTTTTTTATGTCCAGATGGCTCTCTTAATATTCTATTTTGTTTGTAACCAATTTGTCCCTATTTTGATATAGTTTTGTAACTGCTTTGGAATACACTTATATTATCCAACTATAAAAAGGAAAGAAATGAAAAGAAATCTTATATTATCAATAGCGGCGGCTTCGGCTTTAATGTTTGTGGGATGCAACAGTGACAGTGATGAGACTATACAGCCTTCAGAGCTTTCATTCTCAGGAGTTCCAGTACCTACTACAGATGCTGAAAAAAGATCAATCTTAGCTTCAGATAAAGTAACTATCAATGGCCAAGAGTATGATATTGGTTACAACACCATCATTAGAAGTGGTGATGAAGTAGGTGGCGGTAAATATGGACTCGTTTATGATGTAAACGGAAACCCCGTAACATATGAAGATGGATCAGAGCTTATAAGCAATAGTAATGACTTTGCCTCTTTGCTTCCATTTGAAGATAAATTGTTTATGATATCTCACTTTGAGACTAGACCTGCTGCGATGTATGTAACAGAATTAGATCAAGATGCAACAGGTAAACTTACACCAAAATGGACAAAAAATATAGACTTTAAAGCATTTAACGGTCTTTGGGTTCCATGTGCGGGTTCAGTAACGCCATGGGGAACACACTTAGGAAGCGAAGAGTATCCACCAGATGCAAGTAGTGTTGATGAAAGTGGGAGTATAGGGTCTTATTATGATGCTATGGCTGCTTATGTTAGTGGAGATTTAAAAGCGTTAAATCCATATGATTACGGATGGGTTCCTGAACTTAAAATCATAAGTGCAAATGGCGATGTAGCTGTTGAAAAACACTATACTATGGGTAGATTTGCACATGAACTCTCTTATGTGATGCCAGATCAAAAAACAGTGTATCAGTCAGATGACGGTACAAATGGCGTGTTCTATAAGTTTGTAGCCGATAATGCAGGTGATCTCTCATCAGGGACGCTTTACGCGGCTAAATGGAAACAGACTTCTGCGGAAAACGGTGGTACTGCTGATATTGAGTGGATAAGCTTAGGTCATGCAACAAATGCAGAGATAAAAGCAGCACTAGATGCGAAGAAAAAATTTGGGGACATCTTTACTGTGGCAGATAGAAATGCAGACAACACTTGTCCTACAGGATTTACAGCTTCAAACTGGGGATACACAAATGAGTGTTTAAAAATCAATGATGGTATGGAAAAGATAGCTTCAAGACTTGAGAGTGGTCGTTATGCAGGTATGATGGGTGCAACGGTAGAGTTTTCTAAAATGGAAGGTATCACTTACAACCCTCAGAAAAATGAGATGTATATGGCGATGAGTCGTATTGAAAAAGGTATGGAAGATAATAAATATACAAATGAACCTGAAACAAAATATGACATGGGCGGAGCAAATGATATTAGACTACCTTGGAATCAATGTGGTACTGTATACAAGATGATTCTAGATGGCAACAATGTTACTAAAATGGAAGGCTTGGTATCTGGTGAAATTATGGATGAAGATGCTTCTGGAAATACATGTAACCTAGATAAAATTTCTATGCCAGACAATGTTACTTTTATACCAAATACAGACACACTTATCATCGGTGAAGATACAAGTTATCACCAAAATGATATGATTTGGGCATATAACTTAACAAGTAAAGAACTTACTCGTATTCAGACTACACCATACGGTTCTGAGACAACATCACCATACTACTATCCGGATATAAATGGGTTTGGGTACTTAATGAGTGTTGTTCAGCATCCTTTTGGAGAGAGTGATCAAGATCAAGCACTAAATGATGATGAGAAAAAGGCCTATACAGGATATGTGGGACCATTCCCTGTTATCAAATAGTAAACATTTGCCAAAAAAGTAATTTTTTGGCAAATAAAATTACTTAAGAAAATATAGTTTTTTTAAGTAATTTTAGAGAGGATCTTCAATGGCACTATCTTCGCATAATATATTGCTACTCCTATCTTCGGTTCTCATCTTCTCTGCTTGCACAACGGACAATTCTGAAAATATTGAAGAGAGTAGTGAAACTATATCTGTAGATATTAAAAATCGTACACTTGTGAATAAGGCTGCAAATATTCCAAGTCAATGTTATACCAAAACAGAAGATGATAATGGTGTAATACATAATCCATGTTTTAATTGTCATATTAGCGCAAAGATACCAAACTATGTGGATGATTGGGATTTCCAAGAGATTTATCCATTTAGAGAATATACACTTGAGAATCATTGGACAAATCTTTTTAAAGATAGAACGCAAGAAATTTCCAAAATAGACGATGTGTCGATATTGAACTACATAAGAGAAAACAACTACATTGGTGCTGATGGCAAGTTACTATTGGCAGAAAAATTAAACAACCTTTCTGAAGAGTGGGATATAGATAGTGATGGAAAATGGGACGGCTATATACCTGATTGTTATTTCAATTTTGACAATGAAGGTTTTGATAAGAACTTAGATAATGAATATACAGGGTGGAGAGCTTTTGGGTATTACCCGTTTCTTGGCACTTTTTGGCCTACCAATGGATCTACTGATGATGTGTTGATTCGACTTCCTGAAGTGTTTAGGGAAAATAATGACGGTCAATTCGATCTTGATACATATAAAGTAAATCTTTTGATAGTTGAATCGCTTATTAAACAAAAAGATATTAAAACAGATCCCATAGATGAGTCCAAATATGATGTAGATCTTGACAAAGATGGCAAGATAGGCATAGCCTATCAGATAACATTTGAATATGATCCGATAAATGGGAAGAATATGAGTTATGTCGGCAATGCCTCTAAGCAAAATGAAATGATAGCAGCTGGACTCTACCCTGTAGGTACTGAGTTTCTGCATACGGTACGGTACTTGGATATAGACAACAACAATAGTGTAAAAATGTCTGCAAGACTAAAAGAGCTTCGATACGGAAAAAAAGTAAGCTGGTTTAGTTATAGTGACCACAAGCTGGTATATGATCAGGAGATGCAAGATCTCAGGGCTTTCCCCGATAGACTAGCAGTATTTATAGGAGATGCAGAAAGAGGTTTAAGCAACAATAGAGGGTGGAGATACCAAGGGTTTATAGAGGATCAAAAAGGAGAGCTTCGTCCACAAACCTATGAAGAGAACCTTAACTGTATCGGGTGCCACTCCTCTCTTGGTGCATTGGCAGATTCAACTTTTGTATTTCAAAGAAAATTTGAAAATGACACCTTTCAAAATGGCTGGTTTCACTGGAGTCAAAAAGGATTTGAAGGGATAGCTGAGCCAAAAACTCCTGATGGAAGGGATGAATATGTACTCTACTTGCAAGAGAATGGTGCTGGTGATGAGTTTAGAAGCAACAGTGAGATAAAAGAGAAGTTTTTTGATGAAAATGGTTCACTCATTACCGATGAAGTAAAAAATTTCATACCGACATATCGTATCTACTTCTGCCCTCTACACAAAGAGCTTTGATACTCAATAAGGCATACAAGATCATAGTAGATGAACAGAGTTTCATCTATGGTAGAGATGGTCATGTTGAGCCTGTAGAAAATGTACATAGGCAGCTGGATAGAGATCAGCGTACTAAAATTTCCAATCCTGTGAGGTATTAAAATGATAAAAATATTGATTTTGGTTATAACAACTTTTATAGTAGTGGGGTGTGGGTCTTCTACGGTATCTGAAAATGTTTTGGATGATGTTAATACTTCAGAAGAGACAGTTAATGAAAGTAATACAACAGATGAACCGATTGCAGATGAACCCATCATATCTTACAGTCCGATCGATATAGAAAATGGAAAAAAAGAGTTTTTAAATAACTGTGCGACATGCCATGGGAGTGATGCAAAAGGAAAGACTGGTCCAAATATTGTGGGCATCAGTAGTAATGATATCGAAAATGAAATTAAAGCAAACAGTGCGATGGTCTTTTTGCAAGGTGTCATTTTAGAAGGGGAGGCTAGAGTCATCTCTATCTATCTTAATGAACTTAAAAAGCTTGACAACAGTGATGACCCTACAGTCATAGAAAAAGGCTTATTGGGGAAAGAGCTTTATTTTGATGCTAATCTCTCTTTAAATAGAACAATCTCCTGTGCCTCGTGTCATGATGCTGAACATGCATATATAGATGCTAGATTTGAGAGCAACCCTGTCAATGGAGCACTCTCTGTTGGAGATGACGGAGTGACACTTGGAGGAAGGAATTCTCCTACTGTGGCATATGCCAAATTTATTCCTGATCTTTTTGAATTTGAAGATGGAAGTTTTATTGGCGGACAATTTTGGGATGGTAGAGCAGATAATCTAAAAGAACAGGCAAAAGGTCCATTTACAGATAGTGCGGAGATGATGATGCCAGATGCACAAAGTGTTGTTGCAAGAGTTTATGAGAATGAAGCATATGTCAAAACCTTACAAAAACTTTACGGCGATACCATTTTTTCTGATACAGAAAAAGCTTTTGATGCTATTGCGGATGCTATCTCAAAATATGAAATGACAGAGGAGTTTGCACCTTTTGATTCTAAATATGACAGAAGTAAGCTACCCTATTATCATGTGGATCATTATGAGATGACTGAGCAGGAAAAGCTTGGCTACAGCCTCTTTTTTTCCGATAAAACACACTGTAGGAAATGCCACACTACAAGTTCAGAAACAGAGTCTAGTATAGAAACCTTTACTAACTCTAACTATGAAAATATAGGTGTGCCGAAAAATATCGAGGCATTGATATATAGAGATGGAAATAGTATCAGTATAGATCTTGGTCTTGGTGGAGTTCTTAACAGACCTGAGCATTATGGTAAGTTCAAAGTGCCAACTTTGAGAAACGTAGCTGTCACATCACCATATATGAGCAATGGAGTATTTAAGGAGTTGAAAACAGTCATTAAGTATTTTCTCTATATGGCAGGACACGACTACCCTGTCAACCCTGAAACAGGAGAGCCATGGCAGGCAGCAGATGTAAACAGCACTATAAATCATGAAACCCTTAAAACATTGCCTAATCTAACAGAAGAAGAGATTGATGCATTGGAAAGTTTTTTAAGGTTGCTGACTGATAAAAAGTATGAGGATTTATTCTAAATTAAAAATAGAATTTTGTTATAGAGACAAAGGGGGTAGACTAGTATTAAGAAGATTTATTAGTCACGTAGGTCTCACCTTTAATATGCTAAAATTATACAATATGTTATAAAAAAAGGATATTAAAAAATATGAGAGTAAAATCAATAATTATCTGTTTTTTTATAATTATGATAGTAAGTGTTTATGGTCTTGATAATGAATTGAATTCTAAACTTGATCAAAATAGTACTAAATGGGGATTTGTTAACAAAAAGGGAGAGTTTGTGATAGAGCCAAAATATGAAAAGATTAGTGATTTTCATAATGATTTGGCTGCAGTTAAATATAATGGTAAATGGGGATACATAGATACTAAAGGCAATGTGGCAATACCCCCCTCATTTAAAAGAGCGTATAATTTTAAAAATGGTTTTGCAATAGTTACAGTGGAAAAAGAAATATTAAATGATAGGCAATATAATTCAGTAACTTACATAAAAAAATATTTATCGGGGCTTATAAATACTAAAGGTGAATTTGTTATAGAGCCAAAATTTGATTATATATTTGATCCATGGAAGAGTATTTTTGATAAAGATGGATTATTAAAAGTAGTCATGGAGGAAGAATTTGCATATGTCAATTCAAAAGGCAAATTTGTTAAACATCCTAATTTTTTAAAAGCTTATACTTTTCATCATGGATTAGCAATCGTTAGGGTTGGAGACAAAAGAGGATATATCAACAAAGATGGAAAGTATATTATTGAGCCTCAATTTGATGGAGCGAGAAATTTTGATGCACCAATAGCAGCCGTAAAAGTTGATGATAAATGGGGATATATTAATTTAAAAGGTCAAATGATAATCAAACCCCAATTTGATAAAGTTTTTGATTTTCAAAACACTTACGCAGTTGTTAAATCTAAAGATAAATGGGGTTATGTTTCAAGCACAGGTAAAATTTTGTTTACTCCTCAATTTGATATTGCAGGTGCGTTTACAGATTGTGGTCTTGCTTTGGTAGCCAAGAATGGAAAAGATTGGACAGATGGTAGAAAGTGGGGATTTATTAATATAAAAGGCGATTTTTTAATAAAGCCAGTATTTGAAAATGCCCATAATTTCACTAATGGAATAGCAATGGTAAAATTAAACGCTAAATGGGGATTGATTAATACAAAAGGTGAATTTATAATAACTCCAAAATTTGATTATGTCTATAATTTTTCTGAAGGTTTAGCGGGAGTTGAAATTGCTGGGAAATATGGATTTATTAATAAAAAAGGAGAAATTGTTATAGAGCCTAAATTTGAATATATAAATGATTTTATGCGAGGAATAGCAAAAGTGAAACTGAATAATAAAATAGTATATATCAATCAAAATGGTGAGATAATTTCTTATCCAAGCAAATAAAACAGTAATTTTAGATTATGAAAAAAACAACTTTTTTATTTATTTTTTTGGTACTTATACTATTAGCTTCTTGTGCCGAAAACAAACAAGTTATCACTTATCTTCCAGTTCAAGAAACCACCGATACTTATGATTTGGATGGTAATGAAATGATGGTCATAAAAAATATAAAAATGAGCCCTAAAAAGTTTATCAATACCGCCACTAATGATACAGTAAATATTTTGCATCATCTTGATAAAACAGGATTTCATTTTTATAATGCAGTTGCTTTTTCAGACGAAAAAAAAGGAGTTATTGTTGGTGGAGCAGGATTGAGAATACGAACAACAAAAGATGGTGGTTTGCATTGGCAAGAAAATAAATTTTCAAAATTTGCCAATACTTTTTATTCTGTTGCTGTAAAAGACGATACTATTTTTGCAGTAGGTAATAGTGAGAATATTTACAGAAGTACCAATTTTGGAAAACAGTGGGAGGCTTTCAACACAGATGCGTTATTAAACAAATATCTAAACACCAAAGAAACTAAAATAATAAAAAAATATCACCCTCGTTATTACAAAATTAAATTTTATAAACACACGGGAATTATAGTAGGCGATTATCATAAAACAAAAAAAGCAAAACCCATATTATTAAAAACTTCTGATGCTGGTAAAACTTGGCAAATACTCAAACCAACAGGCCTTTTGGCTTTTGAAACAGGAATTTCTGATGTAGCGGTAGTTTCTGAAAAAGTGCTGTATATAGTAACCCTTAAAGGGAATTGTTATAAAAGTATAGATGGTGGTAATACTTGGGATTTACGGTACAAAAATATACAAGCACCACTAAATACTATTCAATTTATAAATGAAAACGAAGGTTTCATTGCCGGAATGAATACGACATTGCTTTATACAAACGATGGAGGGAAAAAATGGATATCCATACCTTTAAAATTAGACAAATACCTCAATCTTACTAATATTCAATTTTTAAATAATAAAGAAGCTGTTTTTACTGTTGCCAGTCAAAATGGCGAATTAAAAGCCGATTTGCTCTATCAAGTAGATACAAAAACAAAAACTATAAAATCAATGTTTGGTAAAAAAGATACTACTGTAGTTTTTAAAGGAGAACCATACGGATTATTCTTCTTAAATAATAAGCTATATATACTAGATAGGAATAGTTTGTATAAAATATATTTGGATTACATTTGACTTTTGAAGTGTATTGGACTCTTTCTCTTATTTTAATATCATGACGGTCTCCTCTTTGTAGTAAATATAACCATTTTGTTATATATTTGTAGTACTTTTGTTATAAAAAGAAACTATTATTCTTTATGGAAGACTAGCGGAGCCATACTGGATTCATTCATTTATATTTACTACTCTCAGAATATACATATAATCAGCTCTCACTTAATTTTCAGATGGCTTCGCTAGTCTTCCTCCAGTAAAAATGATTAAAGGAAATATAAAATGAAAAGTAGAATCTATCTGAGTGCAGTGTTAGCAAGTATCATCATAGTAGGATGTGGAAGTTCTTCAACCGATCCAACTACCACAACTGATCCAACCACTACGTACGATCCAACTACCACAACTGATCCAGTTGTTTCAAACTACAAACTCTCTATCTTTCATCTTAACGATACCCATTCACATTTGGATAGCGAAGATCTTAGTTTTTATACTGCGGATGGTGTGAAAACATACTACCAAGCTGGTGGATACCCTAGACTGGTTACAAAACTTAATGAACTAAGAGAAGAAAAAGAAAATACACTCCTGCTTGAAGCAGGAGACACATTTCAGGGAACACTTTACTACTCTTTGTTTAAAGGGGATGCAGATGCAGATGCAATAAACCTATTGGGGGTAGATGCCTATGTTTTAGGAAACCATGAGTTTGACGATGGTGATGAGGCTTTAAAAACTTTCATCGAAAAGCTTGATGATGGTATTTCAATGTTAAGTGCTAATGTAACGCCTCAAGCTGACAATATCTTAGAAAATATGTGGGAACCCTATGTTATCAAAGAGATTGCTGGTGAAAAGATTGGGATAATCGGAATTACAACTTCTCAAAAAACAAGAGACTCTTCCAATCCGAGTGATACTATAGATTTTGCTGATGAGCTTACAACTGCTCAGAGCAATATTGATACACTCATAAGTCAAAATGTAAACAAAATCATCCTTTTGACACACCAAGGATATAGTGCTGATGTTGCGATGGCTAAAGTGCTTAATGGTGTAGATGTCATTGTTGGGGGAGATTCTCACTCTTATCTTGGTGATTTTGGTGAATTTGCTTCAAGTTCAGGAGAGTATCCAACACAAGAGGTCAATGCAGATGGCGATAAAGTGTGTATTGTTCAGGCAGGACAATATGCAAGAATACTTGGAAACCTTGATGTAGAGTTTGATTCAGAGGGGGTTGTGACTTCATGTAGTGGGGAACCTATCTTACTTGTAGGGGATACTTTTTTACAAAAAGATGCTAATGGTGATGCCGTAGAGGTTAATAGCACAGAAAAAACAAAAATTCTAGATATTATAAACGCAAAAAATATCGAAATTGTTGCTGAAGACACAAATGCGCTAAGTGTTATTCAAGGCTATAAAGATCAAGTAGATGCTAAAAAAGCTGAAACTATTGGCGTTGCAGCAGAAGAATTGGCACATATTAGAATCCCTGGTGCTGATTATGGTGACATCAACGGTACTACGCTTCCTCTTGGAAGTGAAATCGCACCTATTGTTGCTAAATCTTTTTATGATTTAAGTAACCGTGCCGATGCTTGTATCCAAAATGCTGGAGGGGTACGGATTACTGTTGCTGAAGGAAATATTACAATGGGGACTGCCTATGAGCTTCTCCCCTTTGCAAATACACTCTTTGAGATTGAGATGAAAGGAAGTGAGATTAAGCAGGTGCTTGAAGATGCACTCACTAACTATCTTGACAATGGCGGTTCAACGGGTTCTTTCCCTTATGCCTATGCACTTAGATATGACATTAATGAAGCAAATACTCCAAACAACCGAATTAGCAACCTAGAGATAAAAAATAGAGAAACAGGAATTTGGGCTCCGATAGAAAATGAGACTATGTATGTTGTGGTGACAAACAGCTATATAGCTGGGGGAAAAGATGGCTATACAACCTTTGCTACTGTACAGGAAGAGAGAGGAGAAGGTGTTGATACCTACCTTGATTATGCCATGAGTTTTATACGCTATGTAGAAAATCTTCAAGCAGATGGAAAAAAAGTTGAAAAATTGCCACTTGATGAGCATTGTATTAAAAATTTCAATACTGTCTTGACAAAACTTTCTTCTTTTAAGACATCTTTAGAGGGTGGTAGTGAGATAGTTGCTTATGATGCTACTTCAAAAAGAATGTTTACCACAAATGGTGCAGAAAATAAATTAGATATTATCTCTTTAGTTGATATAAACAATCCTGCACTTGTAAAACAAGTAGACCTATCTAGTTTTGGTACAGGTGTAAACTCTGTAACTGTGCATAATGGCAAAGTAGCAGTCGCAATGCAAGATGGAAATGAAACAGTTGGAACAAAACAGCTTCAAGGTAAAGTTGTATTTTTTGATACTAATGGTGAATATGATAAAAATGTGATAGTAGGATATTTACCTGACATGGTAACATTTAATGAAGATGGCACAAAGGTAATTGTAGCGAATGAAGGTGAACCGAATGATGACTATAGTGTTGACCCTATTGGATCTGTGGGCATCATTACTGTCTCTGATGGAACTTATATTGATATAGACTTTTCAACTGCTACACTCACCTCTGCAACTGATGGCACAAATGTAAGACTAGGAAACACACCAAGTGACGAACAAGCTAAAGATTTGGAACCTGAATTTATAACAGTAAATGGTGATTTTGCTTATGTTACGCTACAAGAAAATAATGCTATTGCAAAAGTGAACCTAAACACAAATACCTTAGACTTTGTCAAATCACTTGGTGCTAAAAGTTGGGATACTGACTCAAACAATACACTTGACATAGAAGAAGAAGGCACACTTAAAATGCAGTCATATGCAGGTCTTTACGGACTTTATATGCCAGATACAATCGCTTCTTATGCAGTAAATGGTACAACCTATCTACTTACAGCAAATGAGGGAGACGGAAGAGAGTATGGTGATTTTACAGATGAGTCAAAAGTAAGTAAGCTTGATTTGGATTCAGCAATAGCAAATGCTTATGAAGATGAAAATGACATCAAAGTTGTAACAGATATGGGTGATACAGATAACGATGGTGATTATGACAAACTCTATGCTTATGGTGCAAGAAGTTTCTCTATTTGGAATGATAATGGTGATTTGGTCTATGATTCTGCTGACAGTATAGGTAAAAGTATTGCTCTTTATGAGCCACAACTCTTTAATCAAGATGAGGGAGAGATGGATGGAAGAAGTGGTAACAAAGGTGGTGAACCTGAAGCATTGACAACTGGTGTAGTTGATGGTAAAACTTACGCATTTGTAGGGTTGGAACGTCAAAGTGCTATTTTAGTATATGATATTAGCGATGTAAATGATGTAAAATTTGTCTCTTACTATAGAGCTGAGATAGAGGGAGACATCTCACCTGAGGGGATGAAGTTTATTCCTGCCACAGAGTCGCCAAATGGCAAAAATCTACTACTCGTTTCTTATGAAATGAGTGGTTCAACTGCTATATATGAGGTGAAATAAATGAAAAGTTTAGTCAACAGAAGAGAGTTCTTAAAAATATCTGCTTTAGGTGCAACAACACTTTTTATCTCCTCCGCACTGACAGGCTGTGGAGGGAGTGATACAACAAGCGACTATATACAAGTTGGTTTTGACCATGGTGTTGCGAGTGGTGATCCTCTGAATGATAAAGTAATTATCTGGACAAGAGCAACACCAAAGGAGAGTGTCTCCGATAGTGCTACTTTTCCTATAGATTATGAAATATCAACCGATGCAGAATTTAGTCAAATCTTACGAAGAGGAGTGGTTAGCACTTCTAAAGAAAGCGACTATACAATTAAAATTGATTTACAAGACTTAGAACCAGATACTGTGTACTACTATCGTTTTTCATCAGGAGACACGCTCTCTGAGGTAGGAAAAACAAAAACATTGGCAACAGGAGACATTGCACAGGTAAAAATGGCAGTTTTTTCATGCACCAACTATACCAATGGTTACTTTAATGCCTATATGGAAGCCTCGAAAATAGAAGACTTGGATGTTGCTATCCATCTTGGAGACTATATCTATGAATATGGGATGTATAATGAAGATGATGGTGTCACACCTGCATATGCAACACAAAATGCACAAGCAATAGGCAGAGTTTTGCCTAGCGATAACGACAAAGAGTGCATTGTTTTAGAAGATTACAGAAAACGATATGCTCTGTATCATACAGATGAAGGAAGTAAAGCTATCCATGCAGCATGTCCCATGGTAGTAGTTTGGGATGACCATGAGACTTCAAACGATGCATATATTGGTGGGGCAGCAAATCATCAAGAAGATGAAGGAAGCTGGGATGATAGAGTTGCAGCTGCACTGCAAGCCTATTTTGAGTGGTTGCCAATTCGTCCCATAGAAAACAAAAAAGAGATTTACAGAAGTTTTGATTTTGGAAATTTAGTCAGCTTGCATATGCTAGAGACCCGTCTTAATGCAAGAACAAAACAGCTCTCTTATGCTAATTATTTTGATGCGACTGGTGGTTTTGATGCAAGCAGTTTTGTTACTGATGTTACATCAGACACACAAGTGCTTTTGGGTGAAACCCAACTGCAGTGGCTTCAAAATCAGATGCAAAGTTCATCAGCAGTATGGCAGGTACTTGGACAGCAAGTCATTATGGCAAAGATAAATCTCCCAGCAGAACTATTAGTGCCAATTGGACAGTTGGAGTATGTACAAACACAAGAAGAGTACAAAGATCTTATTGAGCAAATAAACAGACTTCTAGGTGAGCTTGTTGCACTCAAGATAAAAAAGTTACAAGGAGAGACATTAACGCAAGAAGAAGAGGCAAGACTTGCAACAGTGTTACCTTATAACCTTGATGCATGGGATGGATATGCTTACGAGCGAGAAGTTATTTTTGGTACAGCAAAAGCCTTGGGTAAAAATCTAGTTACTTTATCGGGTGATACACACAATGGCTGGAAAAACAACTTGGTTGATAAGGATGGAGATACAGTTGGGGTTGAGTTAGCTACACCATCGGTAAGCTCACCAGGATTTGAAGACTATGTAGGGTTAGATACACTTGATAAAGCGATGAGTTTTGAAGGTGCATTGCAACTACTTGTAGATGATTTGGAGTACTTAAACTCAAGCGACAGAGGATTTATGTGCGTTACATTTACACCAAACAGTGTCACTTCTGAGTGGGTATATCTGCTAAATACTGATAGTTCAATATATCACCTAAATGAAAGTAGGGTAAAAGAGATTTCTATAGATGTATAGAGCATAGATATAAGATAAAAAAGGATAAATGATGAAAATAAAATTAATGACCATAGTTACAGTAATAGCGGTATTGTTAGTGGGGTGTTCCAGTAGTGAGACAGTAGTAGAGAAGAGTGCATTAAATCTAAGAATAGTAGAGACAACAGATCTTCATGGTGCTATTTTTCCGTATGATTTCATCAATGATACAAATGAAACATATAATGGTGATCCAATAGCCTCATTAGCACATATATCAAGTTATATTAAAGATCAAAGAGAAGCAGAGGATAGTAATAACTCATTTAAACTTTTATTACTTGACAATGGTGACAGGCTACAAGGTCAGCCTATTGTTAATGTCTATAACAATAAAGATTTAAATGAAACTACCCATATTTTTACAGATGTGATGAATTATATGGGGTATGATGCTACAGTCGCAGGAAATCATGATGTTGAACCTGGTCATATTGTATATGATAACATGCTTAAGCAAGCTAACTATCCTTGGCTAGCAGCTAACCTTGTAAATACAACTACAAGAGAACCATACTTTAAACCATACAAGGTCATAGAGAAAAATGGTGCCAAAATTGTAGTGCTTGGTCTCACTACTCCGGGTGTTCCATCTTGGTTGCCTCAAGAGTTATGGTCTGGAATGGAGTATAAAGACATGGTAGAGTCTGCCAAAGAGTGGGTAGTTAAAATCAAAGAAGAGGAGAATCCAGATGTGTTGATAGGTCTAATGCATTCAGGTTGGGATTACACCTATGGTGGATATGATGAGAATGCGACATCCAATCCAAACGCAGTCCAACTTGTAGTTGAGCAGGTACCAGGGTTTGATGTGGTACTGTATGGACACGACCATAGCCCTGCGATTCATGACCTAAATGGAGCTAAAGTACTCAATGCTGCAGCCTATGCCAAATCTTTTGCAGTAGTGGATATAAATATTACTTGGGATGGAGACAAGGCTGAGAAAAATGTGACTGCTTATCAACTTAACTCTACTGATTATCCAGTTGATACAGATTTTATTAGCAAGTTTAAAGTAGCTGAAGATGAAACGAAGCAGTTTGTCCAGCAAAAAGTAGGGACATTTACTACAACTATCAATTCCATGGATGCCGCGTTTAAAGATGCACCATTTAATGACCTCATTCATGAGCTAGAGTTTGATGTAGCAAAAAATCAACTTGGTATTGAAGTAGATATGACGATAGCTGCACCTCTACAATATGATGTGACAATTGAAGTAGGCGATGTCAAATATGCTGATATGTGGAAGTTGTATAAGTATGATAATACCTTTTATGTTATGAAGTTAACGGGTAGTGAAATCAAAAAATATCTTGAGTACAACTATGAAATGTGGATGAATCAAATGAATAGTGAAGATGATCATCTGCTCAACTTTGTAAAAGATGAAAGTGGAAATATCATTATGGATGAAAATGGCTGTGCCGATACGGTGACAAGATATTACAACTATGACTCTATAGCAGGTATAGTCTATACGGTTGATTTGAGTAAAGAAGCTAATAGTAGAATTGCTATCATCGGAATAGACAAAAACTTAGATGGTATTCCTGATGAGGGAGTCTCTTTTGATCTAAATAAAGAGTACAAAGTGGGTATAAACTCCTATAGAGCAGGTGGTGGTGGAGGACATATGATGGCTGCTACTGGGCTTACGAAAGAGGAATTGCCAAATGCAAGAGTAATAACTAGCACAGAGACAGGTCTTAGAGACTATCTATTGCAGTGGATTAAAGATAAAGGAGATGTAACTCCACGAGCATTTAATAATTGGAAAGTTATTCCAGCAGATTGGGCACAAAAAGGTGAGAAAAAGTCTAGAGAACTTTATAACTGTGGAGCCCATTGATTTTAGCTTAATTCTTAGCTAATAGGGATTAAGTATTTTTCTTAGTCTCTTTTTTCTTTTTTGCAAAGCCAGCACCTTTTTTCGTTTTGGCTTGCAATCGAAGTTCTTCAACAATAGTCCGATAATCTAATCCTGCTTGGTGCATAGCTACAAAACAAGTCACTACTACTGCAATAGTATTAGGTACTTCACCTTTTTTTTTATAAGATTGGATATTTTTTTCACTTACTTTAATGAGTTTTGAAAATTTAGGAAGGCTTATTTCTGCATCAAGTAGTTTTTTTTTAAACTCAATAAATGTCATATTTATCCTTTGTAATCAGTTTGCAATCAAATAATACCATAAATTATAGAGAAACTATATATTTATATTGACATTATATTATAAATTGTATATAATTACTATATTATATTACTTTTAGTAAGTTTTATAGTTAAAAAATTAAAAGGAGCCACCCATGGCAAAAACAGTAAAAAAAGCATCAGCTAAAAAGAAAGTTGCTAAAGCAAGAGTACTTAAGAAAAAAGTGATTAAAAGTGTTGTAAAAAAAGCGACAAAAAAAGCAGTTGCTAAAAAAGTGATTAAGAAGAAAAATACTAAAGCAGTAGCTAAAAAAGTAGCTAAAGTTGTGTTAAAAAAAGCACCAACAAAAAAAGATGTAGCAAAAAAAGTCGCCAAAAAAGCGATAAAAAAAGTAGCTTAATTTTAGTATAATTATTTAATTTTGTCTAAAAAGAGGAGATAGTACATTATCTTCTCTACCTCTTCTAGAACCTTTATTTTTTTCCTTTGATACCTTTTTGTTACCAAAATATTTTATGCTTGCCCTTTAAATGAGGAATATAAAATGAATAAAAAATTACACATTCCTATTATGAAGTTGGATACTGCATGGTGTCTTCGTGGATTTAATCACTATGACTATGCGAAAGAGTACTGCAACAGTGTTTTAAAAATTCCACTAAATGTTATTGAAAACAGTATAATTTTACCTTCAGGTATAGAAGTTGAATTAAAAAATGTAGAAAATATAATAAAAGAAGAGTGGTATATCATTCTTAGCCGTATAGCAGAAGAGAGAAAAGATTTGTAAATTTAGGTATGATTTGCATATACAAGGTGATATATATTTTTATATAAAGGTATTTTTTGATTAATAGATTAGACCCTCAATTAGTAGAAGAGTGTGAGATGCACATAGTAGGACATAAGATTTTTGTCCGATTAAAAGATATACCTATGTATTTGTCTAAAAAGACTAAAGATAGTATTCGTAATAGATATAGCCATTCAGTAGAAGTTGGATTTGGCACTGAATATCTTCTTTCAAATATAAGTAGACAGTTAGGTGAAGGTGTAAATCTTGACTTTTTCAATATAGCTAAAATAGTTGGCATGGTACATGACATAGGACACACTGCATTTAGCCATGATGGAGAAGTAATACTAGATAGATTGTTACGCCAAGCATCATCATCCTTAAAGAAACCTATTACTTTTAATGCAAATTTAAATAATTTTAGACGTATAGAAAAATATGCACTGTTTGATGTGCTTCCTGAAGATGTTAAGAAGTATGCTTTTTCATCTTTGATAAAAAGAAAAAGTGAACTTTTGGAGTATCCAGAGTATCTGTATTTAAAGGATGACTTAGATAAAGCTATGCAACTAGAAGAAAAGTATCTTGCTTCAAAAGGTATAAGTATACAGCATACATCAAGTAAAACAATACTTTGTCAGGCTATGGATTTAGCAGATGAAAATCGTTATAGGGTGACAGATATTATAGATGCACTTAATATCTACTCCAAACAAAAATTAAAAGAGATACTTACCCGAAGTATACGGAGTGAAGTACGTGTGAAAGACTTACGTAAATTTGTAGAATTCCCTGTTCAAATTAAAGGTCCAATAAAAGAAAAACACAGTGATACCCTAAAAATAAAGAAATTACTTATATTATTACTTAATCAAGAAAGTCATGCAAAAACAGAATTTCAAAATGTGATGAATCGAATATCAATGGCATTTAACAGAAACTTTAAACTATCAAAAAAAGGAAAACTTATACCTATTTCTGAAGAGTTAGAGGCACTTAGAAGTGATTTTCAACGTGTAGCTTCTATATATATTTGGGGTTCAAAAAAAGTACAAAATATTAAAAAACCATTTAAACACTATTTTACGACAGTGGCAGAGTATTTTATAAATGAAAATTATAAGAAAGAATTTATAGATAGTTCTAGTTATAAAAAAGACTTATTATATTTAGAAAAAAAGATTTTATCTAAAAAAGAGAAAAGAGAAAAAGAACTTTTGTTATTGCGTAATTTTCTAGGAGGATTGACTAATTATAAAATAATAGAGCTTTATAAAAAGATTAAGTTATCTGAATGTGAAAATTATTTGGGTTATGATGTAGATAAAAAAGAAAAGTTTTTAGCAAAAGAACCTCTCCCCATTTTTGAAAAAAAATTAGAAAAATATAAGAAAAGGATGAACAAATATAAGAGTGCCTAAGTTATTTTAAGATAATGATATAAAATTGGTTACATAAATGTAGTCAATATGTATCTATATTGTTACCATTTTTTTTTATGATGAGGTAATTTAATTATGGAGAGACATAATGCAAAATAGAGAAATTATTTCAGATAAAAAATTAGAGAAGCTGGCTAAACATTTATCAAAATCATTGCATATTTCAGATCAAGAAGCAATAGAGATTATTTATAAAGAGTGGGATTTAGTTGAAGAACTTTTTGCTGCACATAAAAAGGCAAAAGCAGTAAAAGAACACCTTTGTTCACAACTTAATTCACTGTATGAGACAGTATAATGCAACAGATTAGTATAGAAAATTATCTTTCACATCATTATCCTGCTATAGAGAATATTCCTCAAATTGCAAAAAAATTACTTTTTAGTACAGTAAAAAAACTTTTTCATGAAAATCAAATCAATACTTTTTTAGAAGAGAATAAACATAAAGATACATTTTCTTTTGTTGAGTCTGTAATTGAGTATTTTGATGTAGGAATAACACTTAATAAAAAGCAGATGGATAGGATTCCTTCTTATGGTCGTGTAGTCATTATCGCCAATCATCCTTTAGGGGCATTGGATGCAATGGCTCTTTTACACCTATTAAAAGATGTTCGAAAAGACATTAAAATAGTTGCCAATGCTTTTTTAGGGCAGTTTGAAAGCTTACAAGAATTGATAATTCCTGTAGATAATATTACGGGTAAAATAACAAAAGCAACTATAGAGGGCATATATTCAGCATTAGACAATGATAAAGCTGTGATTATATTTCCTTCGGGTGAGGTAAGTCGTGCAAGACCTAATGGTGTGAGAGATACAGCATGGAAAGCAGGGTTTTATAAGGTGGCATCTAAAACACATGCACCTATACTTCCTATTTATATTGACGCAACGAATTCAAAGAGTTTTTATATGCTTTCTATGATAAATCGTTCTTTAGCTACTGCAACACTTCCTCATGAGATGTTTAAGGCACAAGGTAAGGAGATAGGTTTTACAATAGGTAATCCTATCCCTTATGAGAGTTACCGTATGTCAAGTCTTCCACAAAAAGAGGCTATAAAACTCCTAAGAAGACATTTTTATAGAGTAGCTAAAGGTAAAAAAAATATATTTAAAGTCGAAAAAGGCATATCTCTTGCTGAGTCTCCAAGTGATATTAAGAGTGAACTCAATTTAGGTGAACTTCTGGGAAAAACTACTGATGGAAAAAAAATTATTTTGTATGAAAGTGAAGTAGAGAATGCTGTTATTAAGGAGATAGGACGTTTGCGAGAGATAAGTTTTCGCCATGTAGGAGAAGGTTCTGGAGAGAAACGTGATATAGACAGTTATGACTTTTACTATAAGCATCTTGTGATTTGGGATGATGAAAACTTGGAAATTGCAGGTGCATACCGTATAGGTGACTGTGCTCAAATTGTTGAAGACTTTGGTATGGATGGACTTTATACCAATACTTTGTTTAATTTTAATGATGATTTTGAACCTTATATCAAACAAGGACTTGAACTTGGACGAAGCTTTGTACAGCCAAAATACTGGAACTCAAGAGCATTAGATTATTTATGGCAAGGTATTGGTGCGTATGTACGAACCCAGCCAAGTATACGTTATCTTTTTGGTCCTGTGAGTTTAAGTGATACCTTTACCCTACAAGCCAAGGCACTACTCATTTATTTTTATGGACATTACTTTTCTGCACAAAAAACTCTCTTAAAACACAAAGCACCTTATAAAATGCCAAAAGAGATGAAAAGATACTGTGAAGAAATCTTTTGTGGGCATGATTATCGTGCAGACCAAAGGGTACTTAAAGAGGAATTGTCTTATATGGGGTATACAATTCCTGCACTATATAAACAGTATGCAGATGTTTGTGAAGAGGGTGGTGTACAGTTTTTAGATTTTGGTTATGACAAAGATTTTAACTATTGCATAGATGGGTTTATTTTGGTAGACTTAAACGCTTTAAAAGAGAGTAAAAGAAAACGTTATTTCAAGATTTAAGTTTTTTTATATGATATAAAAAATAAAATACTCAAACTTATACTTTGGAAGGGTATTTGACTTTTTTTGACATAATTTGATTAAAATCTGTGTTATGAATGAACACAAATTTTATTATATTTTACAAAAACAAATCTTATTACTCATAGTATGGTCTCTTTTTACAGGACTAGGATATATACTATTGTGTTATATGTTTGATGTCGCACCATTTACGCTTGTTTGGTTTGGAGCAGTTATAGCAGTCTGTACATGGGGATGGGAACTTTACGGTCAGTTTAACTATGTAAGTGTTCATAAAAGAGAGCTAAAAAAATGGTGCAAACATGTGCAACTCTTTATTTATAGTATATTTGGATTGTGGACTATACTATTTTTACTTTATTCAGACATTACTGAGCATAATTTAAATCAAGTAACCGTTTTAATACAAGTAGTTGCAGCTATCATTGCCGTAACATTTCTTTTTTCAGATAAAAAACTTTTTATACCTATTTTATTTATTTTATTATATCCCCTTATTGTCTATGTTATAAACCTAAATGAAACAAAAGGATATTTTTTAGCTATCTTTACTTTAGCTTTCTTAGGCTTTCTTCTCTATGCATCAAATAGTGGATATAAATTTTTCCAACAAATTTTTAATCAAGCACAGCGAGACCCCCTCACAGGACTCTACAATCGTCGACATTTTATGGAACATATAAATAATGTATTGAAAAGAGTAAAAGATACAAAAAATTTTTCATATATTTTACTTATTGACCTTGATAACTTCAAAACAATAAACGACACATTAGGACACGACATTGGAGATAAACTTTTATGTGAAATATCTAATCGTTTACAATCGTTCTCTGGAGATTCTAAACATATTTCAAGATTTGGTGGAGATGAATTTATGATTATAAGTCATCTCTACAAAAGTAATAGCGAATGCCTAAAAAGTGCAGATATGTTTTCACATGAAATTGGACGTATACTTAAAGAAACTTATGTGATAGACTTTAATCATATGGATATTTCTGTAAGTGTAGGTGTGAAGATACTTGATGGAACTGATTCTAGTGCAACACAAGTGATAAAAGAGGTTGATATAGCTATGTATGAAGTAAAATCTTTAGGGCGGGATAGCGTAGTTAATTTCAATAACACATTAGCATCAAACATTGGAAATACACATGAAATGGAGAGAAAGCTTCATTTTGCACTTGAACATAGTGAAATAGAACTCTATTACCAGTCACAAGTAAATAAAGATGGACTGATAGTTGGTTGTGAAGTTTTAACTCGTTGGTATAACCCAGACTTAGGTGTTGTTTCTCCTTTTGAGTTTATTAATATTGCAGAAAAAACAGGCATTATTATTGAATTAGGAAATTATATATTAGAAGAATCATTTAAAACATTACAAGCATGGGAAAAGAAAGAATATTCCCTTGAACAATTTTCCATAAATTTAAGTGCAAAACAACTTTTGCATGAGAGTTTTATTCATCATATTGAATATTTATCCAATAAATATCTTACTCAAAAGTCACAAAAAAAAATAGTATTTGAAATCACAGAGACATTACTTAAAGAGGATATTAATAAAGTTATATCTATTATGAAAAAAATAAAAAAATTTGGCATAAGGTTTTCATTAGATGACTTTGGTACTGGATACTCTTCTTTAAATTATTTAAGAGAAATACCTATAGAAGAATTAAAAATTGACAGATCATTTATTAGTTGTTTAGACGAAAATAAATCTGATGATATGATGTTGAAAACTATTTTTACATTAGCAGATATATTTGATTTAAGTATTGTTGCAGAAGGTATAGAGACAGAGATTCAGTTTGAAATATTAAAAAAATATTCTTGTAATCTTTATCAAGGTTACTACTTTGATAAGCCTTTAAAAAGAGATGATATTGAATTAAAACTTATTAAACAAAAAGTTAAAAAAGTAAATATTGAAATCAATAGAAAAAAGATTTTAAATTTACCAAAGGCAGGGTAATATTTAATAGTATGATTTAAAAGATAACTATTGTATTTATGAGCTTTATCATGCTATAATCTTCTTATGCTAGAAGAAAAAAATTATCAATTTTATAATAATCAAATTATATTCACCATTCTCTTATCACTTTTTCCAGGTCTAGTATTTATTATACTTGCTTGGATGAACCAAATTGTAAAAGGGGCTTTAGTTTGGTATGTATTACTTGTTATGGCCTCAATTTGGGGACTTGTACTTAGGAGTAAATATGAAGCAGAAGTGATGAATCCTGAGGAATTATCAAAGTGGTATAGAAAAATTAAAACATTTTACTATACGATTTTTTCTTTATGGACATTACTTTTTATTTTATATTCTGGAGAAGTAGAGAGTAAGTTGCACTACATTGTTATTTTTACACAACTAAGCTCATCTGTTGTAGCATCAGCTTTATTGGTGAGAGATAGAAAAATATTTATACCCATTCTCTTAATTCTTTTATTACCTTTAACGCTTTACTTTTTATACATTAATAAATTGTATGGAAATGTATTGGCTGTGTTTAATATTGTATTTTTAGGTATTTTACTTTATACATCAAATAGCACTTATAAACTTATACAATTAAATGAATATCAAGCAAAACATGATATGTTGACAGGGCTATATAATCGTCGTTATTTTTTAAATTATATAGATAGATTGATTAAGAGGTTAGCTAAATCAAAAAAAATAGCTTATCTTTTACTTATTGACTTAGACCACTTTAAGACTATTAATGATTCTCTAGGGCATGATATAGGTGATAAAGTTCTTGAAGCTGTAGCAAGACGCATTGAAAACTATACGGAAGATAAACACATTATTGCACGTTTTGGTGGAGATGAATTTACTCTTTTGAGTATTGAACATAAAGGATACGAATACAATTCAGAAGATGCTTATGCATTTGCAGAGGGTTTATTAACAATACTAAAAGAGCCTTATAGAATAAAGCAACACCGTCTTTATTTAAGTGCGAGCATAGGAATTAAAAAAATTACTGCTCATTCTTCTGGGGGAAATGAATTTATCAAAGAAGCAGATATTGCTATGTATGAAGCAAAAGATGCGGGTCGTGATTGTATTGTGTTATTTAATGAACAGCTAGCTAAACGTGTACAAAAGTATCATCAAATAGAGCAAAAACTTTATTTTGCGTTTAAAGATAAAGGAATAACTCTCTATTATCAACCTCTGTTTGACCAACATAATGTGATGATAGGGTGTGAAGCTTTAGTGAGGTGGAAAGATGATAGTAGATATATCTCTCCTGATATTTTTATCCCAATAGCTGAGAAAACAGGGCTTATTATTGATTTGGGTTATTATTTACTAGAAGAAGCATTTAACACATTAATAGAATGGCATAAAGAAGGTATACATATAGAGCATTTTTCTATTAACATTAGTGTAAAACAACTCTTAGTTGATACTTTTGCAGATCATGTTGAAATGCTTTGTAATCAGTATCTCAAAGAAAATATAAGAAAAAAAGTATACTTTGAGGTAACAGAAAGTGTATTGGCAGTTGATGTCTCTAAAATTATTGGAACCATGAATAAAATAAAGAGTTTAGGTATACAATTTTCAATGGATGACTTTGGTACTGGGTACTCTTCTTTGAGCCATTTAAAAGAAATACCTATTGATCAAATTAAGATTGATAAATCGTTTGTAAGTCATTTATCACAGAAGGACTTAGATAATACAATGGTACCTGCTATTTTGTCTATTGCAAAACTTTTTGACTTGAGTGTTGTTGCTGAAGGTGTTGAGACTAAAGAACAGTTTGATTTTTTAGTAGAGCAAGGTTGTGATATCTTTCAAGGTTACTATTTTAGTAAAGCCATCTCAAAAAAGGATTTTATGTCCCTCTATTCAACCTAAGGTTATTATATTGCTTTAGCTATGAGATGAATAGCTATCCCATAATTGGTTGAGTTATTATAGCGTGTGAGTACACTAAAATTTTTGCCACCTAGCCAAACATCATCATGGGTTTTATTTCGTGTTTTAAGTAGGTATGCTTTTGAATAAGGAAAGGCATCAAGTGGTTTTACTCCAGCCTTATGTATGCTAGATAGAGATATCATACGTTTATGAGATGTTTTAAGACGCGTAAAACGTTTACCTGTATACTTTGCAGCCACTGCAGTTATGGCACCTTTATGCCATCTATTTTTATGCATAAATTTAGCAATAGACCCTATACAATCTTCGATATCCCATACACTTGCACCATCACCATCAAAATCGTAGTTAAATTTACGTGCTATGGAAGGTAGTTGTTGTACACAACCCATAGCTCCTGCAAATGAACCTTTAAGTTTTGTAATATCGTAACCTTTTTCTCTTGCAAATAAAAAGAGATGTTTTATTTCATTGTTAAACAGTTTTTTCATACGGTTAGGATGAAAGGCTAGGGTAGTGAGTGCATCAAGTATAGTATAGTCACCCGTATAAGTCCCAAATTGGCTTTCTACTCCTAAAAAACCTACAATATAATTCATATCTACCTTATAGTGATTTTCTGCTTTTTTAAGGGCTTTATAGTGTTCTTTTTTAAATTTTCTAGCTTTAGAAAAAGTTTTTTCGTTCACAACATTACGTTTAAATCGTTCCCATGAACCCACAGTAGTATTGGGTCTGAATTTACCACTGTAGCGAGCTAGTGTATCTCTATCAAGTCTTGCATGTTTTAGTATAGATGTGACATAGCTACGTTTAAATTTGTATCTATTTACCATCATGTTGATAAAAGTATGAACTTCTTTTTTTGCTAAAAAATTATATTTAATGGGAGGTCTATCGTTATTAGCCATGAGGTAAAATGGTATGAGTATAGTGAGTAAAAACAATCTTAAAAGTTTCAAGTTGTATCCTTATATGTTTTGTAGTATCAATAGACTATCACGATAAATAGGCTCATCGATAAATCCGTATTTTTCATCCATAAATCCATGATTTCCCTTAGAGGATTGGTATTCAAAAACAGCTTTTATATGCTGAGCTCTTTCTATTTCCTGGGCATGCGTAGTAAAAATTTTATTTGCTATGTGTACTTGCTTAGGACCCATACATGCTTTACTGTCATAGCCCATTATTTTTTCATATTCGCACCATGACTGAAAGGTTTTAGTATCATTGTACTCTTGAAACATAAAACTTATGGGGTGAATACCCGCAGTTTTAGCATCTATTAAAAATTTGGAAAGAATATAATCAATCGTAGAGTTTCCTAGTCTTACTGTGGACTGGGGTAAACCTAGTGATGTTAGTAGGTCTAAAATACCTAAATTTGCTGTTGTCAAACGTTTATCTATACGAAGCATACTTAAGTTTTCAAAAGCCTCTTTTGTTTCAAGTGAAATATGCAATTCTTTATCTTCTGAAAGGAGTGAGAGTGCTTGTGCTATTTGGATTTGTGTCTTTACTTTAGCCACACGCACTGCATCAAAAGCAAAATTATTTAAAAAAGCTATCTCCTCAGAACCACCTTCATCTAAAGGATTGACTCGAACGATGATGAAACTGTTAGCGTGTTTCAAGTGAGAAAGAAAAAGTGCTATGTTATGTAGCGCTTCTTTTTTACGGCTTGGGGCTATGGCATCTTCAAGGTTAAGTGTAATCATATCTGCATTGCCCTCATCCATACGATTCAAGTGTTTAAGCTGGAGAGGGTTTAGCATCATGTTGGATCGCTTATGTTTATGCCTACATGGCTCTTTTTTTTGATTACCAAGTGTTTTTGGCAGGGTATTAAGGTTATTAAAAATCATAGAGTATAATAGCAGAATAAATTTTAAGGAAATACTGTGAAAATATTTTTTTATACATTTGTACTAACTACACTTTTGTTAGCACAATATGAAGCTAAGCCATCTAAACCCTGTGAAGCATATGATAATATGCAACATACAAAAAATAGCAATAAAATTATACTAGATACATCAAAAAGTTATACTATTTTAAAATCACATAAAGGTCAGAAAAATATTCTTGTTACAGATGCTAATCCTGATCAACGGTGGGTAGATAGAGAATGTTTTAATCAGGGCAAAAACACATCTATTCAAAGTATGGAAGAGGAGTTGGCTCGTTTAGAAAAAGAGATGGAAATGACTTTAGGTTTAGAGAAGAAAAAACCTATTGTATCTAAACAAAATATGCAGAAAAAAAGAAAAACATCTTTAACTATGGAAGAGGAGTTAGCTCTTTTAGAAAAACAGATGCACACTAATTTGAATACAAAGCAAAAAAAATTTACTACCTCAAAACAAAATATTTTGGCGCTAAGTTGGCATAACGCATTTTGTGAGACACATCGTTATAAAAAAGAGTGTATAAGAGGTCTTAGCACACGTAAAAGCTATGAAGAACAGTTTGTACTCCATGGTCTTTGGCCACAGCCACGTAACAATATCTACTGTAATGTGAGTAAAAATGTCAAATCACTAGATAAAGCAAAGCGTTGGAAAGATTTACCTTCAATGGATTTAGATGATGAGATAAAGAAAAAACTCTCTTATATTATGCCAGGCTTTGCCTCTGCTTTACATAAGCATGAGTGGGTGAAGTATGGAACTTGTTATGGTACAGATGCTAACACATATTATGCCAATGCTATTTCTTTGGTTGAGCAGTTTAATGATTCTTCCTTAGCGGCTTTTTTTAAAGTCAACAGAGGTAAGCGTGTGACATTAAGACACATAAAAAAGATAGCACAAAAGGAGTTTGGGAAGGGTGTATCAAAAAATATCGCTATACAGTGTAAAAAGGGCTTAATCACGGAGATATGGCTACAACTGGGTTCAGGGTCTGAAGATTTAGTTACTTTACTTAAAAAGGGTAAAAAACTCTACAGCCGCTGTAAAAGTGGATATATAGACAAGGTTGGATTTGGAAGATAGTGGTTACTATCCGCACTACTACGTGCTATGAGAAATGTTTTCTTTTTGTTTCTATAGTTCTGTAGTAGGGCATTAAGGTTTTCAAATATCATACACAAATCATAACGTAATCATTTATAAAGTAACGGTATAATTCATCTAAAAAGAGGATAGATTTTGAGACGTTATGTATTACTTTTATGGCTTGTGACTTTTTCACTCATGGCAAATATGGAGCTTTACCCTAAAAAAGAGTGTGGGCTTTTTAACAACCTGAAACACACTAAGAACAGAGGACAAGAGGTTTTAAAACTAGACAGAACTTATGAGATGCTCAAACACCATAAGGGGCAGTATCTTCTTAAAGTGGAGTACGCCACACCGTCACAGCGTTGGGTAGATGATGACTGTTTAAGCCTCAAACCCTTACGTGGTACACCTTTGTATGGAGCAACACAAAAACCTAAACCTAGCAAGCGTGTAAAGATAGATGATGAGTTAGCACATGCAGATAAAAATATACTTCAAGACTCAAAAGAGGTTTTAAATAAAAAGTCTCAAACATCTAAACAAAACCTCTTGGCTTTAAGTTGGCACAATGCTTTTTGTGAAACACATAGAAACAAAAAAGAGTGTAAAAGAGGTCTGTCTGACCTCCTAAAACGTAAGTCTAGTGACACACAGTTTGTTCTGCATGGTCTTTGGCCACAACCACGTAACAATGTCTACTGCAACGTCGATAAAGAGTTGGTTAATGCAGATAAAAATAGACGCTGGAGAGACCTACCTTGTCTAGCGTTAGATGAAGAAGTAGAAGATACTCTTGAAAAAGTCATGCCAGGCTTTGCATCACAATTGCACAAACATGAGTGGGTAAAGCATGGTACCTGTTATGGTACAGATGCAAATGCTTACTATGCAGATGCGATTAGTCTTGTAAACCAAGTAAATACTTCAGCCTTAGGTAAGTTTTTCACACAAAACATAGGTAAGAGAATTACGCTAAAGCAAGTAAGAACACTGGTAGATAAAACATTTGGTAGAGGTACAGGAAATCGCATAGAACTTCAATGTAAAAGAGGTTTAGTGACAGAGTTATGGTTACATCTAGGTTCGGGCAGTGATGATTTGGCAACTTTACTCAAAAGAGGTAAAAAAACAAGAAGTAGATGTAAAGGTGGGATGATAGATAAGGCTGGATTTGGGAGATAAAACAGACGTACTCGAAGCACTCAAACACTCTAATGTATTCCTTACAGGTGGAGCGGGGACGGGGAAGTCGTATATTACAAATGAGATTATAAAAGAGTACCGTAAACGTGCAAAACAGGTGGTGTCACTTGGCTCTACTGGGGTGTCTGCGGTAAATATAGGTGGGTTTACAGTACATAGCTTTTTTGTTTTTGGCATCTCTTCAAATTTTGATGAGCTTAACCAGAGTGACAAACGTGCCAAAAAACGTTTGATGGACTTAAAAAAGGTACTTAAAGCCACAGACCTTATTATTATCGATGAGATAAGTATGGTCAGTGCAGACCTACTGGATATGATAGCCTATAGACTTAACAACTATGGCTACTTGGGAAAAGTGCTTTTTGTGGGTGACTTTTTTCAGTTGCCACCTGTACAGAAACATAGTAGCCGTAACGATGTTTTTGGTACTAAACTCTATGCCTTTGAGTCGATGGCTTGGGATAGGTTTGACTTGATGGTCATAGAGCTAACAGAAATGAAACGTACTACCGATGGAGAGTTTACACACATACTCTCTAAAGTACGCAAGGGTGTTTGTGACGAAGAGGTCATAGCCTACATGACAAAACTCTGGAACAATGAATCTATGCAGAAAGACCCAACCTATCTTTATGGACGTAACCTTGAAGTAGAACAAACTAACAGAGCTAAACTCAACGAACTTGATAGTGAAGAGACCATACTCTTTGCAAACATTGAGATGTTTGGTTCTGTGCATGAAAAAAAGCTCTTAGGGTGGAAAAAGATGTTACCCATCTCAGAACAACTAACCCTTAAAGAAGGTGTACCTATACTCTTTACAGTGAACAAATGGGGTAAATTTGTCAATGGTGAGAGAGGTATATTGCGTAAGATAGAAGATGAACACCTCATAGTTGAGAAAGAAGAAGAGTACGTACGTGTAGAACGCCATGAGTTTGACCTAGTAGACATGTTGGTAAAAGAAGATGGTACAGTAGAGACCATAAGCCTCGCCACACTTTCACAGTTTCCTCTCAAACTTGCCTACGCTGTAACGATACACAAGTCTCAAGGTATGAGTATAGACAACCTTGTATGTAATGTAGACAATATCTTTGCACCTTCACAGTTTTATGTGGCTATCTCACGAGCTATTGATCCTAAAAATTTGAAGTTGGATTTTTCTAAGGGGGATTTGACACAGTACTTACGTAGGGTTGTTCATGTGGATGAAAGAGTGATTTTTTATTATAAAAGTAATTTTTAAGTAATTACTTTAGAAAAACATATTAGAATCATTTTTAATAAAAGCCAAACTATATAAAAGTATAGGACGGAAAACCTCAGGTCTAATAATGGATAGCTGGGTTGCATATTATATTTAAATTGTAACTTCAAGGTAGACAAATGAGACAATATACAAAAATAGATAAACTATTTTATACTATCATAGTAATTTTTTATTTAACTGGTTGTGGAGATAGTCTAGAAACAACTTTAAAGGAAAATGTTGATACATCTGAACCAGTCATTACATTAAATGGTGCTATAACTATTACATTAAATGTGGATGATTCATTTATAGACCCAGGAGCCACTGCTCAAGATAATATTGATGGTACAGTGAATGTCATCACAACAGGTATAGTCAATACAACTACTGCTGGTACTTATACATTAACGTACACTGCTACTGATGCTGCTGGTAATACGGCTACTGCTTCTAGATCGGTGGTGGTTACTAGTAATAATTATGGGATGATAGACACCACACCACCAGTCATAACACTCAATGGTGATGCAACAATGACACTTACCATTGGTGATACTTTCACAGACCCAGGAGCCACTGCTCAAGATAATGTAGATGGTACAGTAAATGTCATCACAACAGGTACAGTCAATACAACTACAGCAGGAACTTATACTTTAACGTATACTGCTACTGATGCTGTAGCTAATACATCTACTGTTTCAAGAACTGTGGTGGTTAGTAGTGTAGCAGACATAACCCCACCAGTCATAACACTCAATGGTGATGCAACAATGACACTTACCATTGGTGATACTTTCACAGACCCAGGAGCCACTGCTCAAGATAATGTAGATGGTACAGTAAATGTCATCACAACAGGTACAGTCAATACAACTACAGCAGGAACTTATACTTTAACGTATACTGCTACTGATGCTGTAGCTAATACATCTACTGTTTCAAGAACTGTGGTGGTTAGTAGTAATGATGGAATAATATTACCAGATTTTGTAAATCCTGCAGAGTCCATAGAGCCATATTCATATGGTGATAAACTGATGAGAGTTATCCAAGATAGTAGTGATTCTTCAAGTGTGTATTATCTAGAGTATGTTACAGGGG